>Ga0256405_10001171_pt1 | contig 75191 bp, 63 predicted proteins | sample RumenRJG_02DNA_FD_189096 | JGI IMG/M metagenome (GOLD analysis project Ga0256405, IMG submission 189096) | Bovine rumen microbial communities from Lethbridge, Alberta, Canada - RJG_02 | ecosystem: Host-associated > Mammals > Digestive system > Stomach > Rumen | place: Canada: Alberta...
CAAGGAACTGGACGATGAAGCGCTGGAAAACCACTGCAAAGAATACGGCCGCGCGATCCGTACCATTGGCGGTGCGCAGGACAACTGTGTGGCCGAATGCCATTATGTGACCCGGCTGCTCCGGCTGCAGGCGTTGTCCGGCTACATGCAGAGCGGTGATCCTGCTGCCCGGGAGTTCTACCGGAAACTTTATTTGTCAACCACCGGTATGCTTCAGAGTTCATTCAATCATGAAGGCAGATAAAGATCTGCCCGTTCCGGTTTTGGGATCTCGCAATGCCGTAATGAGGAAAAAATGATCAAATATAGATTTTTCTGGACTTGGGATCATTCCACGAACTGGTGTCTGACCGTCAGCGGCAGACAAAATTGCGGAGTGGCCAATTCTTATGCCAAAGATCCGAAAGTGTTTGTCAAGGACTACAAACGCGCCATTGACTGGTGTGCGGACCACAAGATGACTGCCATGGGAGCGGTCGGCTTGCTCCGGGATGCTCACGGCGGGGTGGATTCTGCGCGTGAAGTCTGCGCTTATGCTCAGGAACACGGAGTGAAAATGTATATGATCGCCGGATTGTTCTCGTATGGCGGAATTTATTATGAGGGCAATTCGCAGTGGTCGCTTGACCAGTTTTTCAAAAAGAATCCGGAATGTATTGGGATCGATGCACAAGGCGGACGTATGATCTGGAAACAGCCCTCTGTCAAATTCGGCTATAATTATATTACGACCGGCTGTCCTTCCGATCCGAAGTTGAACCAGTATGTCCTGGATTCATTGGACTGGCTTTTCAGGACTATTCCGGAATTGGGCGGTATCCAGATGGAGACCGGCGATGTCGGGATCTGCATGTGCGAACGCTGCCGTGAGCGCAGGATTGCCGCAGGCATGTCGGAAAATGCCTCGGAATCCTTCAACGACATGGCAAGGATCTACGCCAAAGCGGCAAACGTGGTCTGGAACCGGAATCCCGATGCTCTGGTCATCTGTGAAAGTTATCATCACTTTCTGGATGAGGAATGCCAGAAATTCTTCAACACAAAAACGCCTTCTCCTGAATTGAAAGATTTGCTGGAACTCCCGGAGAAAACCTTCTGGCAGTGGAAATGTGACCGGCGTCTGGCTTCCGGAGAATGGAACGGCGAATCACTTCCCGGATGTCTGAAAAAATTCAATCATGTGATGCGTGCCCATTCCGGGACCCAATGGTGGGGCGGACGCCATACCCTTGCAGTTGATCTGATCCGGAAACAATGTCTGCTGAGTCACCGGTCCGGTTTGAACGGCGTTTCCATATTCGGGGAGGGTGCACCTTATCATACCAATGTGGAGTTCAATTACCTGGCTCTGGAGTATTTTGCCGACCATCCGGAAACCAGCCTTGAATCTTTTGCCTCGGATGTCATGGCTCCGCGTTTGGGCGGGCTTGAGCAAGCGGCAAAATATCTGGAATTCGGAAATTTGCATGACTCCCCGGAAAAAATACCTGCCGCCGCAATCGAGATCGCCCGTATCCTGCACGGCATGAGCGATTATGAAGTTATTCGTCGCTGGGAATATCTCAGTTCGTTCCTGAATGCCTATTACTGGGAAAGTCAGCAGAGCGGATATGAAAAACGGGTCGAATCCCAAAATAACAATATGCTGTAGACCCCATAACAAAAATGCGGATGGACGGATACAGCTCTTAATAAATTTCAAACTGAGGATACACAGATCATGAGCGAAAAATCAAAACGTCTGGCACTGGATTTCATCGAAAACGAAAAACAGTTCCACCTGGGCTTTCTGCCAACGGAACAATCCAATCCGCTGACGAAAAACCTCGACAAAGAATTTGCGCGTGCCACCTCCGGCGGCGTGAAAAATCTGCAAAGTGTGGACCGCAATGTGCTGGTCATGGCGAAAAGAATTTTTACTTCGGAAGAATTCCGGAAACTGGTCGATGCCGGAGTGAAAACCATCCGGGGCGGGGGAAAAATCGTTTTTTCCGGCTGCGGCGCGACGGGACGGCTGAGTATCCTGCTGGAATGCATGTGGCGCGGCTGCTGTGCAAAAATGCCCGAAGCTAAACCATACGCGGACCAGGTGTTCAGCATTATGACCGGCGGTGATTATGCGCTGGTCAGATCGGTGGAATTCTTCGAGGATTATCAGTCCTTCGGACGGCGTCAGGTGCAGGAAATGGGCATGGGGGCCGACGACATGCTGGTGGCCATTACCGAGGGCGGCGAAACCTCGTCCGTGCTGGGCACGGTTTTCGAGGCGCTGGACCGCGGGTCCCGGGCGTTCCTGATGTTCAACAATCCTGCCGATCTGCTGGCGGACCATCTGGAACGGTCCCGCAAAGCGATCCGTGATCCGAGGGTGTGTGTCCTGGATCTTTCCTGCGGGCCGATGGCATTGGCGGGCTCCACGCGGATGCAGGCCACCACCTCGGAACAGCTGGTGGCGGGCGGTGCGCTGGAATCGGTGATGAACCGGCTGCTTGGCCGCGAAGAATGCGATTATGCCGCGGATTTCGAAAAACTGCTCGGCGAACTTGGTTCGCCCGCTTCCGTGAAAGCAATGGCCGATCATATCGATTTCGAAGCGGAGATCTATCGTTCCAAGGGTCTGGTCACCTATTTCGCGAATGATTTTCTGCTGGATATCTTCACCGACACCACGGAACGGTCTCCGACCTTCATGCTGCCGCCGTTCCGGAAAAAAGACGATACGCTTTCGCCCCGGCCGTGGGCTTTTGTCAAGAATCCGCTGCTGAACACTCCGGAAGTTTGGGCGGAGGGCATGCATCGTCCGCTGCGCTGTCTGGACTGGAAACTTCAGGATTACATTCAGATGGGGGCTCCGGATTCTGTGCAGAACAATCAGCCGAAGATACAGGCAGGCGAACTGCTCAAATTCGAAGTCGGAAAAGAATCACCGCAGGACCGGAGCGTTACCGGTCGCGATGCGGCAATTCTGGTGACGGTCGGAACCGTGCAGAGCGATCCGGCTGTGTTCAAGGCGTTTGAATCGATCGGCGCACAGTTCGCGTTCCGCAAACATCTGAGCATCGGCGGAAACGGCGGCGATTTTGCGGTCGTCTGCGAACTGCCGGAAACGCCGCTCCAGCTGATGAAACACATGGCGGTGAAGTTAGCCCTGAACACGATTTCGACTGGCACAATGGCGGTGCTGGGCCGCGTCACGGGCAATTGGATGAGCTGGGTGGACACCTCCAACAAGAAACTGATCGACCGTGCGACGAGGCTGATTTCGGAAATCGCGGGTGTGGATTACCATACTGCGTGCATCAAGGTGTTCGAAGCGATGGAAATCCTCGCAAAACAGCCGCAGGGTGAGGAAAAAGTTTCCGTCGTGCAGTATGTGCTGAAGCAAATGATCCATTGATGCTGTGCCGAAACTATCCACAGCCGTTTGGATACGAGGGAATAAAATATGAAACATTCCTTTTTTGATCGTCAGAATGCCGCGATCACTTTTCTGTGTGCGCCTGTAAGCATTGCAGAAGCCGTCGGTCTGGCGCGAGCCGCCGAAATGGAAGGGGCTGACGGCATTGCCCTGGAATTGATCAAAATACCATTGGAAGAGCGGACAGAACAGAATTTCCGGACGGTGATCGATTCCGTACAGCTGCCGTTCATGTTCATTGATTACCGGGGCGACAATTTCCTTGGTGCGGACGATGAAGCCCGGCAGAAAGATCTGCTGCTCGCGGCACAGTGCGGCGCGGAAGTGATCGACGTGATGGGCGACCTTTACGATCCTTCCCCACTGGAACTTACGCACGATCCCGCGGCCATCGCAAAACAGAAAGCGCTGATTTCCCGGATCCATGGATATGGCGCAAAAGTGATCATGTCCTCACACATGTCGGACACCGAACGAAGTGCGGAAGAGGTGTTTGCCCATTTGCAGGAACAAGCTTCGCGCGGTGCCGACATCCTGAAAATCGTAGTCGGAATGAATACCGAAAAGGCAATGCTCGAAGGGATCAGGACCCTGCTTCTGCTGCATAAAGAACTGGATAAGCCGTTCGTCTTTCTGGGCAACGGGAAATTCGGACGTTTCATCCGTTATGCCGGCCTTCAGCTCGGGTCGGCCATAGAATTCGCGGTGCTCGGCTATCCGCCGAACCAGGCCTTCAATCCTCCGACGGTCCGTTCGTTCAAAGGGGTTCGGGACAATTTCCATTGGGATATTGAAAATTTGAAATGACAGAAGGAATTTATCCGGGTATGTTTCAAATGGATCATACCCCGTTTGTTCACGGAATTTTACTCAGCGGATGAGGATTTTATTTGGCCGGGTCGTAATAGTCGTGATGTTTGGGCACGATCGAAGGCAGGGTCGGCAGCAGGATCAAAATCACCAGAGCCATCACCCCATACAGCAGAAATAAGGTCTGATAACTGCAGATCGTGAGTTTGCCGAACATCCAGGTCGGCGCCAGCAGATTTGCTCCCAGGATCAAAGCGGTTCCGGTCCGGCCGATCGAAATACCTGTATTGTAGTAAGTTTGCAGAAAAGCGATCGCCATGGGTTTATTGCCCGGACGTGCGAGCGCCAGCAATTCGGCAGAGTTGTTGCACATGAACGTGCTGACGCCGAAAGAGTTGATGAAATAGATCACGCCGGCGATCCAGACGAAACCCGGAGCAGATTTTGGGATCAGGAACAGCGAGAAGGCCGCGGCGATGAAAAGGAAATGGACCAGCAGTTCCATCCGTTTGATCTTGAGTTTTTTCAGCAGCGGACCGTAACAGAAATACCCGATGATGCTGCCGGCGATGCCGACGGTGGAGAAGACCTGCAGGGTCCCCGGCGGAAGGCCGACATCATTCTTGAGGTAAAGCAGGGTCAGCGGCACCAGCGAAGTGAAGGAGGCCGTGAGCAGACACGCATAAACCGCATACCCGGTCAGCGGTCCGTTGCGGATGGAAATGCCGAGTGATTTCCGGATGTTCAGCGCGGCCGTTTTTTCCATCGTGTTTTCCGGGAAATGGTTCATGCAGTAAAGGCGTCCGAGGAGCAGCAGACCGGTAATGAAGAGGATGATCTGCATAAGCATCATAGGCGGATTCTTGCCCATCAGTTTGCCGAGCAGGAAGAAGAGGATGCCGGAGACGATCATGTAAGTGTAACGCATGGTGCCGAAGAAACTGCCGCGGTCCTGCGCCCGGAGAAAAACATCCAGCATGGGATACCAGGCCGTGCCGTAAAGGCTGCGCTGCAAGCAGTAAACAAGGCATCCGATCACGGCGACGATCTTCCCGTAGGCGCCGAACCAGGGAGCAAAGGACATCAGCAGGAATCCGGCGCATCCGGTGTAACATGCGATCGAGACAGCTTTTTTCATTCCGATCCGGCCGATCAGCGCGGCGGAGGGGATCATGAGCAGCATGCATAGAATACCGGAAAAACTGGTGGAAAGCATCACGAGCATATTGCCTCCTCCGAGCATGCTGATGAAAAGAATGATGATCGCACTGCTGTCCAGCATAACTTCGGAAATACAGCCGAAATAACAGGCGAAATAGGCATATATCCTGGCCCGTTTCCGCTGCTGTTCCGTCAAGGTTTCCGCAAAAACACTCATGGGTCTCTCCAAATATAATGAACTGAAAAATTACGAAAAATAATATATATCATTCGCCGGAAAAATCAAGTGCCGGACCGAAAAGGAGTGCGGGGAAGTCCGGGCGGGAAACATGCCCGCGGAGTGCGGACCCGGGCGAGGAGGAATTTTTTTTGCATTTTTTCCTGTTTCACACTTGATTTGCGGGGAAGGGTGATTATTTTAAACCAATAAAGAATCCGGTAAGGATCTTGTGCCGGAAAAATAAAACAATTCAGAAAGGTGATGAAACCCATGGTAACTGCAATCATTCTCGTCAGTGTTGAACGTGATCACATCCTGAAAGTGATTGATGAAATCTTGAAAGTGGATGGTATTATGGAAGTCCATTCGGTGGCGGGGGAATACGATCTGGCCGCTATCGCGCGCGTTGAGGACAACCAGCAGCTGTCCATGATCCTGGCGGACAAGATGTGCCACCAGATCAAAGGGATCACGCTGACCAAGACTCTGATCTCGCTGGGATCCTACTACAACTTTGACGAGAAAAACGCTTTCCGGAAAAAAGCCGCACCGAAGGCCGCAGCAAAGAAAGCCGCACCGAAGGCCGCAGCAAAGAAGGCCGCGCCGAAAGCGGTGAAGGGGAAAAAGAAATAACCGATCGCGATCAGATGGAGAAACCGGTTCGGAGTGATTCCGAGCCGGTTTTTTTGGCCCCTTATGAAAAAATGGACGGAAGAGCAGGCGGAATCAGCCGCGCTGGATATTATTGACCGGTTCTATGCTGCCGGCGATCCGGAACTGAAACGGATGCTGCTGAAGCACAGTTTCCAGGTGCTGGGGAAGGCGCGGGAGATCATGAGCGACCCGGCCAATGACCGGATGGTGCTGGATCCCGGCGTAGTGACCGCCGGTTCTTTGCTGCATGATGTCGGCATATCGAAATGCCATGCGCCGGATATTTACTGTTTCGGTACGGAACCCTATATCGCACACGGGATCATCGGCGGAGAACTGCTGCGCGAACTGGGCCGGCGGAACGGAACGGAGGCGGAGATGGAAGTTTTTGCGCGGATTTGCGAACGTCATACGGGAACGGGCCTTTCCGCGGAGGATATCCGCCGTCAGCATCTGCCGCTGCCAGAACGGGACTTCCGGCCTGAAACTCCGGAAGAGAAATTGATTTGTCTGGCAGACAAATTTTATTCGAAATCAGGGACGATGGAAGAAAAAAAGCCGGAAAGGATCCTTCGTTCGATGGAGAAATTCGGACCGGAGACCATTGCCCGCTGGCATGAACTCTGCCGGGAATTTCATCTGGAACCGATCTGAGGCAGAAGCCAGGAGAGGACGGCGTTCTGAAATTCCGCCGGGTCGACTGCATGATCGGTGCGTTCGATCCGGAAATCGAGTTCCCGCAGGATCGAATCGATCTCCGGCTGGAACCGCCGGGAAATATCGGACATGGTGACCGTTTCGCCGGGCTGGAGCAGACGGATCAGCCGGTAGGCAGCGAAGACGCCGCAGGCAGTCTGCCAGCAGGTGGCATTGCATCCGAATTTCCGGAAGATCCGCTGATGGTCGCCGCGGTTTCGCACCCAGTAAAGGTTATCCGAATAATCGTAGAACAGCATGCCGACCGAATCCTGCCCGGATACATTGTGAAGGACGGGAACGGCCGCACAGACATCCTCGGAGGAAAGGCTGCCGGTCCTGTCCTGAAGAAACTGCTGGCATTTGATCGGCGCCTGATAGAGAAATGCAAACGCCTGACAATCCGGCGAATTCTTCATGACATAAAAACTTTCTTCGTGCGGAATGACGCAGAAATCGCGGCGGATCCCGTCCGCAGTCAGGCGGATCGGCAGACGGCCATTCAGGATGGACGCGAAATTTTTATAAGGATGCTGCTGTGTGGTGATGATTTTTGCCGCACGGACGGATTCAAGGAAATAGGAAGCCGGCGACCAGGTGCAGAAAACGGCATCGCCCTTTTCCGCGGAGTCGTATTCGAGTTCGATCGCAATATGGGGACGCTCCGGCTTGTGGGAAAAATAAATATGCTCGATGATCCCCGGATTCATACCGAATCCGAACATTGCACGCGAACCTTGCGGCCGCAGACGGATCATTTCCTGATAATGACGGTAATACTCATCGGGGTCTCTGCTTGCGTCCACCTCAATGGATTCATCTTCAAAAGCGGCATCAATATAGTCAATGGATCGTTCCAGGCAGACGGGAAGGATATCTGCGGTCATCATCCCGGTCAGGTTGATGACCAGATCCCAGTGGTATCTCCGGTCGCGGATCAGGTCCAGACAGTTCTGGCCGTTCCGGAGATCGCAGACGAAGAGGTCATGCGGTTCCCTTCGATCCCGGTAAATCGCTTCAAAGGCTCTTCCGATGCTGCCGTGTCCGGCGAGTAGAATATTCATAAAGATCCCTGTATATGGTCTGCATTGATCGATCGATTGAAATAATATAAACTGCCATTGGACTTTTACAAACGGAGACGCAGGAAAAAATGGAAAATATCCGGAAAAAAACAGGATGCGGCCGCACCCGAATCATAATGGGCTTTCTGCCGCCTTGCGGAAGTCCAAAACCGGAAACTTTGCGATAGATGCCTTCCGGACAGTCCCATTCCATTTTTTCCCGGTCATTTTTTTGCGCTCCATCCCAAAATCTCAACCGGGATTTTGGCCGTTGCATCAATAGACGACCGGGATTTTCAGGAGACGATGAAACAGATAATTTAAAAAAATAAGCATTTCGGCATTATCTGCGTTTGATTTTCCGGAAAAAATAGTGTATAATACCATCTATATGAATAATGGGAACACCGAGAGAAGAAATCTCTTGAAACGAAAAGGATCGAAATATGAATCAGAAAATATCATGGGGCGCAATTACGGCGGCATTGGGTTTGGCAGTAATTACAGGTTGCACTTCCTATGAACCGCCGCCAAAAGCGGTGACCCGGAGTTCGTTCACGGATATTCCTGCGGCAGAACAGAAACGGTTGGCTGTGACGGACCGTAAATATCTGACGCTGGAAGAAGCACAGAGCCTGGCGGTGCAGAACAATCCGAATTTCAAAACGAAATATTTTGCGATCGTGGCAGCGCGTGCGGCTTACTATGGCGCATTTGCGCCGTATATGCCGAAGGTGACGGTGTCCTATCAGATCGGCCAGAGTTTCAGTGAACCGAACAATGTTTACCCGAAAAATATCCGGAACGGGTCGAGAACTTTCGAGCACACTCCGTCCGCCTCGGCATCCTGGCTGATCTTCGATTCTTTTGCGAGGGAAATGAACCTGCTGGCGGCCAAGCACAACTGGAAAGAATCCGAAGCGCTGGAACTGGATGCGCGGCGTCTGCTGGTCCGCAGTGTCGCTTACGCTTACAACGACATCCTGCTTTCGATGGCGAAGATCCGGATCGCCCAGGAAAACATGAAGTTCCAGAATTCGCAGTTGAAGGAAAACGAACTGAAATTTGAAGTCGGCGCGGTTCCGCTGAGCAATGTGTTGAACTTCAAGGCATATTACAATACCGCCGAATCCGATCTGTTTTCTGCGGAGTATTCGTATGCGACTGCGAAATATTCGCTGGCCCAGCTGATGGGGTTGACCGAAGGAACGATCCCGGATGATGTCAAGTTCCCCGGAGTTCCTTCGCCGGACGGGGAAGCGCTGGCATCGCTGCCGGTGTATCTGGACACCGCGCTGGCCAACCGGCCCGACCTGAAAGCCTACCGGGAAGCGCTGGAAGTTTCCAAATACAATTACTGGTCATCGATCTGCGCCTTCGGCCCGACCGTGACTTTCAATGCCAACATCGGCTACAATGTGGGGCAGACGCGGGTGAAGAATTACTCGGGCGACAGGGATTACACCAACAAGTATGAGACGTTCAATTTCTCCTACGGGGGCGTTGTTTCGTGGGAGATCTTCAGCGGCGGAAGCACGTTCTTCAAAATGCGTTCGAGCCAGGCGTCCATGCTGCAGAGTGATTACTCGCTGGCCAATAACTGGATCACGGTCATCACCGAAGTCCGGACCGCTTATGACAACTATCTCACCTGTCTGAAGCAGGTCAAGATCTCGCAGAAGAGCCTGGAACTTTACCGGAAGATCCGCGATCTGGTGGATGAAGAATACCGTGCCGGCAATACCGAGCTGACCCGGCTGAACGAAGCCCAGCGGGACTTTGTGAGTGCGGAAACTACGCTGGCAACGTATGTGATCAACATGCACAATGCCAAAGCGCAGCTTCAGGCGGCGATCGGTGCCTATTGAATTTGCTGAATAGTGTTTTCCATTTGCGCAATGGCTGAATTCCTGTCGGATTCCCCCCTTGCGCAAAATTTTGTCCAATATAATTTTCAGGAGTGAAAAATGAGTTTCAGAGCCAGGTTCGCACCATCTCCCACGGGTCAGGTGCATATCGGCAACATCCGGACTGCAATCTTCAACTGGCTTTATACCCGCCATTGCGGCGGAGAATTCCTGCTGCGGATCGAAGACACAGATCTGGAGCGTTCCACCAAACAGGCGATCGATGCACTGTTTGACTGCATGAAATGGCTGGGGCTGGATTATGACGGCGAACCGATGTATCAGACGACGCAAAGCGATGTCCATCGTCAGGCCGCGGCAAAATTGATCGAAGCCGGACATGCCTACAAACTCGATCCGGCTGAAACGGCTTCCCCAGTGTTGTTCCGTCTGCCGTATGACTGCGACCAGTTCCCGTTCGTCCGCACGGTTGGCGAGGCGAAAATCGAAATCGCTCCGGGCACGGAAATCTCCCTGTCCCGCTCCGGACTGGTCTGGTCGTCGGTCAACCATAAGGGAAAAACGGTGGAAAATGCTGCGGGCCTGGCCGGATTCAAGGATTTGAAGATCCTGTCCGCGGACGGGACGGTGCTGTTCCAGTTCGACGATGCATCGTTTTCCCGCATTGCCGGACTGGTCGAGCCGGAAAAGATCGCCGGGGCGGCGTGCTTCACGTTCATCCGCCGGGAAGTCTTCTTTGACGATCTGGTGAAAGGGGAACTGAGCAAACCGCTGGACAGCATGAAGGATTTCATCATCATCCGGAGCGATTCAAGTCCGGTGTTCCATCTGGCGAACGTGTGCGACGATGTTACGCAGGGCGTTACGCATATCGTGCGGGGGGACGACCATGTGGAAAACACTTTCCGTCATCTCTTCCTGTTTCAGGCTCTGGGCTTCCAGGTGCCGAAATATGCGCATCTGCCGATGCTGGTGAATGCATCGGGCAAGCCGTACAGCAAGCGGGACGGCGATGCCTTTGTGGGAGATTTCCGTGAAAAGGGTTTCCTGCCGGAAGCATTCTTCAATTATCTTTCCCTGCTGGGGTGGTCGCCGGGCGACAACCGGGAGAAGATGACCCGTGCCGAACTGATCGAGGCGTTTTCCATGGAACACGCGCAGCGTTCGCCTGCCCAGTTTGATATTGTGAAACTGATGAACATGAACGGCTTGTATATTGCGGAAATGCCTGCGGAAAAATTTGAAGCGGCGGTCTGGGATTTTGCGGAGCGCTGGCCGTGGCGGGCGCAGGCTGACCGCGGTCTGTTCGGCAAAGTGGCGAAACTGATGCAGAGCCGGACCAAGACTTATATGGATGCGCAGGCCTGGAGTTATTTCTTTACCGAGGAGATCGAATACGATCCGAAGGGATTTGCCAAATTCCTGAAGGATGCGGCGGTGAAGGACGCATTGAAGGCATTGGCGGAGCGTTTTGCCACCATGACGCAGGCTTCGGCCGGAGAAATCGAAACCGCCATCCGGGAAACGGAAGCGAAGTATAATATCGCGCAGGGGAAACTGAACCAGCCGCTGCGGGTGGCTCTGACCGGGACCACGGTAGGGGCCGGAGTTTATGAAACGGCCGAAATCTTCGGCCCGGCGGGATGTGTCCGCCGGATCGGGCGTGCTCTTGCCCGGGCGGTGTGAAAGGAAGACAGGGAACGGATCATGCTGAATTTCGGAAAAAGCAAAACCTTATCCATGCGGTATCTCGGGGATGCGTGTCTGCATCAGAAAGCCCGGCAGATCGAACAGGTGACAGACGAGATCCGCAGTCTGGGCAAGGCCATGCTGGAGATGATGTACAAACAGAACGGAGTCGGACTGGCAGCACCGCAGGTGGGGATCCCGCTGCGGCTGGTCACGCTGGATGTGCCGATGCCGAAAGAAGCCGATATGCCGCTGTCGCCGGGAGAACGTGAACTGCTGGGGAAGATGCCGCTGATCCTGGTGAATCCGGAGATCCTTTCCTTTTCCCCGGTAACGGAGATCGGAGAGGAAGGGTGTCTGAGTGTGCCCCGGCTTTATGCTCCGGTGGAGCGCCCGGTGTCCGTGGTCCTGAAAGCGCGTCTGCTGGATGGACCGGAGTTCCAGCTGGACTGCGGCGGATTTCTGGCACGGGCCTTGCAGCATGAACTGGACCATTTGGACGGAGTGGTGTATGTGCAGAGGGTAAAAGATCCCGATTATCAGGAAATACTGCCCCAGCTGCAGAAAATTTATAAGAAATACGGGACAAGAGGTTATAAGATCAACCGGCTGGTGTGAGATGGGATTCTGGAAGACACTTTTTCAAGTATGTTCGGGGACGGAGATATTTCTCCGTTTGACGGACTGTCGTTTGGGAAAGGCCTTGCTTCATCTGCTGATACTGATCCTGCTGCTGGGTGTGCTGCTTGCCTGGGGACATTCCTGCCGGACGGATCCGGAGATCCAGACCGTGTGCGGACGTTTATTCAGCGAGATCGGCAGTTTGCAATTTACTCCGGCGGGGGTAAGGACGGGCCGGAATCCGGACCGCAAGCAGCATTATCTGCTGGATGACCGGCTGCGGTTCGATTATTATCCGGGTCATTCCCTGGCGGAAGCCGACCAAAAAGACTGGAACACTCCGTATGGTCTGATCGCGATGGATAACGGACTGATTTTCTGGATGGAAAATTATTTGGGGAGCGGGAAGGGCAGTTATATGATCGTGCCGCTGACCCTGGAACAGAATCCCATGAAGAGCGAGATGATCCGGACCGGGTTGACGGGAGAAAAGATCTTCCGGTTCCTGAAAAGCCGCATGGAGTATCAGGCGGGGCAGAAATTTCACAAGCTCCTTCCGGAAGTTACCGGGGAACAGGTTTCGGAATATCTGAAGGCGTGTTTCAAGCTGACTATATTTTTCGGATCCCTGTTCAACATGATCCTGTTGACGGGAATGTCACTGCTGTTTTTTGCCGCGCTTCACTATGTCTTTTCCTTCCCGTCGGAACGGCGGCTTTCATTCCGTCAGATCCTGGTGGTGCTGACCTATGCGTCTTTTCCAGCATTGCTGGCGGGGGTGCTGTATTCCTTCTTCATGATCCCGCTGATTTCACCGCAGACCGTATTTTTTATCGTATATTTCATATATGACATGATCGTTTTCCGGAAAATCCGACTGGTATTGAATCCGCCAAACGTTTCCCCGGACGACAATGACATTTAACAGAGGAGATCATCTATGAATCTGAATGAATTCCGTATGCCTGAATGGTATCCGAAACTGTATGACCACTGTTTCCCGACGGTGTTTCTGGAACTGAGTGCGGATGAACTGGACGCATTGAAACAGGGCCGGACCGACGGGGAAACGATCAAACATCTGCTGCCGGAACTGAAAAGAGTCATGAGCAATTTTACCGGAGCCAAATTCTTTTCGGTCGATGTGGCGGCTCCGACCGACACGGAACGGTTCAAACTGAAACGGGGAGCGGTCCATTCGGCCGCTTCCGCCTGGAAAATCCTGACGGAAAGCGAAAAAGTCCGTGCCGCGGTGGAAGCGGACCAGGTATCCAGTATCTGCATCCGTCCGTTCCGCCGGATGCAGCCTGCGAGAGAATTCCGGCTGTTCGTCAAGGACAGAAAACTGGTCGGCATGAGTCAGTACTGGCTGATCCGCCATTTCCGCCGGCTGCCGGCGCGTCTGGAACGTTACTGGGAACTGGCTTCGGCATTGATCGGGGAGATCGCGGATAAACTGCCTGCGGCCGATCTGACCGTGGATATCTATTTCAAGAAAACGGGAGAGATCCTGATCGTTGATCTGAATCCGTGGGGCCCGCCGACCGATCCGCTGATGTACAATACGTGGGAACGAGACTGGAGCGAGCCGGGACAATGCCTGATCGTTCCGCCGCCGCAAACTGTCTCCGGCGATGTGAATGTCCATTTCTGAAAACCGAGGACCCCGCCATGCTGTGCCAGAACTGCCATAAGAATGAAGCCACGATCCATGTCCAGCAAATCGTGGATGGACATATCCAGGCGTTTCATTTTTGCGAGGAGTGTGCGAAAAAGCACAGTGAGGCTGCGGGGGATGAAGGGTTCAATCTGGCGGAAGTGCTGTTCGATATCGCCGACAAGGTGGCGAATGCGGCGGGTCCATCTCAGGTGCAGAAGACATCGGAGCCGGAATCGGACCTGGTCTGTCCGAAGTGCGGATGGACTTTGCAGCAGTTCCGGAAAACCGCCTATCTGGGCTGTCCCGGCTGCTATCAGACCTTTGCTCCGCTGATCGAAGGCATGTTGAAGAATATGCACCGAGGCGACCATCATCTGGGCAAGATCCCGAAAAGCGCCGGCAAACGGCAGCGGAAAAACCATGAAATGGTGTTGCTGAAGCGCGAGATCGAACGTCTGCGGGCCGAACAGGAAGAAAAGGTCCGGCACGAGGAATATGAGGCGGCTGCGGTTTTGCGGGATAAGATCCAGGAACTGGAACGGAAACTCCGGGAAAGCGAAGGGGGATCATGACTCCGTCCGAATCGATCCACGATCTTTTCAAGCAGAAGGTCTGCTGGCTGACCGACCGCGGCCCGGAGGATGATATTGCGATCAGCAGCCGGATCCGGTTTGCACGGAATCTGAAGGACGAGACTTTCCCGATCCAGTCCGATGACCAGACCCTGTGCGAGATCCGGGACGAGATCCTGGCCGTTCTGCGCGGGATCGCGGGGAAGAATCGTTTCCGGTGGCGGGAATTTCCGATGGCTGAACTGACCAAACTGGACCGCGGCTTCCTGATGGAGCGGCATCTGATCAGCCGGGAATTCATGAATCCCCGGCACGGTGCGGTGCTGGCCACCAACCGGGAGCAGGGGACCTTTGTGATGATCAATGAGGAAGACCATCTTCGGATCCAGGTGCTGGCGCCGGGGTTTCAGCTCAACGAACTCTGGAATCGGATCGACGGGCTGGATGACCAGCTTTCGGAAAACCTTCCTTATGCATTTGATGAGCAGCTGGGGTATCTGACGGCATGTCCGACCAATCTGGGGACCGCCATGCGGGCTTCCGTGATGCTGCATCTGCCCGGACTGGTGCTGACCGGTCAGATCGAGACTTGTCTGCAGGCCGTGGGAAAACTCGGGCTGACCGCACGGGGACTTTTCGGCGAGGGGAGCAAGAATCAGAGCAACCTGTTCCAAATCTCCAATCAGAGTTCGCTGGGCGAGAGCGAGGAAGAGATCATCCGGCGGCTGGATGCGGTGATCGGCCAGATCATTGCCAATGAGAAGAAAGCGAGGTCCATGCTGCTGGCTTCCCGCCGGAATTTCCTGCTGGATCATGTCAGCCGGGCTTACGGGCTGCTGAAACATTCGTATCTGATCAGCAGCGAGGAAGCGCTGGAAGCGTTGTCGGCCTTGCGGCTCGGCGTGGATATGCAGATGTTCCGTGATGTCAAGATCCATACGGTCAATGAATTGTTCCTGCTGGTCCAGAGTTCGCACCTGCAGAAATATACCGGACGGGAACTGGAGCAGGATGAACGGGATGAACTCCGTGCTGCGCTGCTGCGGGAAAGACTGGACAACTGAACAAACGGAAAACCAATCAGGAAAACACTACATACAGGACGGACAAGGATGCAGAAGACAGTTAAATTGAGTTTGATCATTCCCTGCTACAATGAGGAAAAAACCCTGCGCGGCATTGTGGAACGGGTCCTGCAGCTCCGCCGCGAGTGGCTGGAACTTGAACTGGTGATCGTGGATGACTGCTCGAAAGACACCAGTTGGCAGGCGGCTCAGGATCTGAAAAAGGAATATCCGGAAATCAAATTGTCCCGGCATGAAGTCAATCAGGGCAAGGGGGCCGCACTCCGGACCGGGTTCCTGGAAGCTACGGGCGATTTCGTCGGGATCCAGGATGCCGACATGGAATACGATCCGGAAGATTATCTGACGATGCTGGAACCGTTGATGGACGGCCGTGCGGATGTGGTGTACGGGTCACGGTATCTCCGGCCGGATTCGAGGCGGGTGCTGTATTTCTGGCACACCTGGATGAACAAGACGCTGACGACCTGTTCCAACATGTTTACGAATCTGGACATAACCGATATGGAAACCTGTTACAAACTTTTCCGGCGGGAAGTGATCCGGAAAATCGCCCCGCGCCTGAAGGAAAACCGGTTCGGATTCGAGCCGGAAGTGACCGCGTATGTGGCGGAGGAAAAATGCCGGGTCTATGAATGCGCGATCCATTACAACCCGCGCAGTTACGAGGAGGGGAAAAAGATCGGCTGGAAAGACGGTTTGCGGGCGTTATACTGCATACTCCATTACGGGGCGTGCCATGCCCCCGTTCCGATGCAGCTGCTGCTCTATTTCTTCATCGGCGGCACGGCCGCTCTGACCAACCTGATCTGCTTTGCGGTCTGCATGAATTACTCGGTGAAGATGCTGCCGGCGGTCATCGGTTCCTATCTGCTCTCCGCCGCGGTCAATTACGTGCTCTGCATCCTGCTGCTTTTCCGGCACAACGCCTGCTGGAGCACCCCGGGCGAACTGTTCGCCTATACGCTGACCCTGGCCGTGATGGGATTGGCCGACTTCTGGGTGACGACCGGTTTGATCTCGCTCGCTTTGGGGCCGGTTTTTGCCAAGGCGGTTTCCTCGCTTCTGGGATTTTTCGGCAACTATTTGCTCCGCAGATATTTTGTGTTTTTCCTGCGGAGAGGGAAACAAAAGGAGGCTTGATCGATGAACGGCAGAACCATACTGGTAACCGGCGGAAGCGGTTTTCTGGGCTCGTTCCTGTGTGAAAAACTGCTGGAACTGGGCAACGACGTGATTTGTCTGGACAATTTCTACACCGGGTCGAAACGGAATATCCTGCATCTGCTGGGCAATACCCATTTCGAACTGATACGGCATGATGTCACGTTCCCGCTGTATGTGGAAGTGGACGAAATTTACAATCTCGCCTGTCCGGCTTCGCCGATCCATTATCAGCGCGATCCGGTCCAGACCGTGAAGACTTGTGTGCATGGCGCGATCAACATGCTCGGTCTGGCAAAACGTCTCGGCGTAAAAATCCTTCAGGCCTCCACTTCGGAAGTGTATGGCGATCCTGCGATCCATCCGCAAGTGGAGTCCTATTGGGGGAACGTGAACCCGATCGGTGTGCGGTCCTGCTACGACGAAGGGAAACGCTGCGCCGAAACCCTGTTCAACTGCTACCGGATGCAGTGCGGACTGCCGGTCAAGATCGTGCGGATCTTCAATACCTACGGACCGCGGATGCATCCGCACGACGGACGGGTGGTCAGCAATTTCATCCTGCAGGCACTGCAGGATCAGCCGATCACGATCTACGGGGATGGTTCGCAGACCCGCAGTTTCTGTTACCGGGATGACCTGATCGATGCGATGATCCGGATGATGAACACGCCGGATGGGATCACCGGACCGGTGAACCTGGGCAATCCGGGCGAGTTCACCATTCTGCAGCTGGCGGAGCAGATCATCGAATTGACCGGGTCCCGTTCCCGGATCATCCGTGCCCCGCTGCCGTCGGATGATCCGAAACAGCGTCGACCGGATATTTCCAAAGCCAGGGAACTGCTGAACTGGGAGCCGGTTACTCCGCTGCGGGAAGGACTGAAAAAGACGATCGGCTATTTCGATCAGCTGCTCCGGGAAGACCCGCAGTTCTGTCAGCATGGGAAGTGATCAAAGGGAAGGAATATGTGAAATGTCGAACCTGATTGTCAGTCATTTTTTCGATTTTACGACTTATCCGGAAAAACGCTGGGAAGTGATCTTCGAAGAATTTGCCGGATGCGGCGCTTCCGCCCTGACGGTTTCTCCCGATATTGCCGAACAGATCATGGGGCGTCCGTCCGTGCTGAAAACTTTCCGTAAGCTGGGTGAAAAATATCATTTGAAATTTGTGGATGCGCATGGGCTGTGGGGAGGTGAATTCTGGGATTTGAACCTGGACGATCCGGATCGCCGTCCTTTCATGCTGGAACAGCATAAACTGTGCATCCGGCTGCTGGCATCAATGGGGGTGAAAACCTATACCATGCACATCGGAGCGTTGTGCTGTGTGCAGAACCGCTGGTATGGGAAGGAAGACTTTTTCCGGTCATTGGCGCTGAATACCCTGGAAGAACTGCTGCCGGTCGCGGAACGGGAGGGCGTCACGATCACGATCGAAAATTCGTTTGAACCGTCCAATGCGCCGGAAGAACTGCTTTTCTATCTGGACAAGATCCAGTCGCCGGCTCTGGGGGTCTGTTTCGATGCGGGCCATGCAATCATGATGGCTGATGATTCCGTGCCTCGCGACCGGGATGAAAACGGCGATGATTACCGGCTGAGCTCCTGGCATGGCAGATTGAAATTCCAGCATGATGCGCTGGGGATGCTGGCCCCGTATATCGTGACGGCCCATCTGCATGACAACGACGGATACCGGGACCTGCATCAGCTGATTTTCAGCGGAGTGGGCGACTGGAAGAAGATCATGGACGGATTGCGGAAATGTCCGCGTCTGGTCAGCATTCAGAACGAAGTGACTTCCGGCGGGGCGTCCATCATGAGGATGTGTCGTGCATTCGACCGGCTGACGGCTTTATGAACTCAGGTGGACAGTGAAAACGGAGAAAACAGAATATTCTTTGCCGGTCCTTCCCACGAAGCAGATGACTTCGCGGAAAATCCGTCCGCTGTCGGTGGCTGCGGATTCATTTACGGGGCTGGTCCGCCGGCGGAACGAAGACAGTTTCCTTTACAGCTGGGATCCGTCCGGACGGTATATGCTGGCTGCGGTGGCGGATGGGATCGGCAGTACCCGGAATGGCGATGTGGCCAGTTGTTATTCTCTGCAGATGCTGCTCCGGTTCTGGAAAAATCTGGTTTTTCCCGGACAGAACCTGCAGAATTTTATCCGGGAGTTTCTGCAGTATTCTTTTGGTGAGATCAACCGGTGCCTTTATGCGATCAATGAGATCTCGCCCGATATGAGTGAAAAAGATTCTCTTGGCACGACTTTGACTGTCGCGGTTTTCCTGCAGAATGTGGTGATCGCAGCGAATGCCGGAGACAGTCCGGTCTTCCGGGTCCGCGGCGGCAAGATCCGGCAGATCACCTTTGACCACAACCTGGCCAACGAACTGGTCCGGAATTCCCAGATGTCCAGAGAAGAAGCGGACATGCTGGACAACGGACGCATGCTGACCCGTTTCATCGGACTGAGAGATCTGGTCAAACCGGAGTTTTATACCATCAATATTCGTCCCCGGGATCATTTTCTGCTTTGCTCCGACGGGTTGACTCTGCACGTCCCTCCGGATGAAATCGCCGGTGTTCTGGAACGGGAGAAAGAGCCGGCCGAAGCAATGAAATTTTTATTCCGCCAGGTCTTCCAGCGCGGAGCCATGGATAATGTGACCGGCATTCTGGTGCGGGCCTTATGAAATCTTTTTTCCGTGGTTCCGGAATGCTATTTCTGGTGGGCTTTCTGCTGGCGTGCGGTGTTCGGATCTGGTATTTGTCGGATTTCGCCTCGCTGCCGCTGTTCGGACAGGTGATCGGGCCGGATGTGTCGGAATATTTTGCGGAGGCTCAGAAGATCCGGGCGGGACAATGGCTGCCGCCGGATGTGCCGATCCATGCGCCGCTGTATCCGTATCTGCTGGCAATGATCCTGACGGTTTCGAACGGCGATCTGTTTCTGGTCCGGCTGATCCAGAGTCTGCTCTTTGCCTTGCTGACGATGCTGCCGGTATTCCTGATGCTGCGGCGGAGGACTGCCGGCCTTACTTCTCCGCTCCGTCTGCTCCCATACGTCGCGGTCCTGCTGTTGGGGCTGTATCCTCCGCTGGTGATCTGTCAGAGCGATTTCTACAGCGAAAACCTGATGATGGTCCTGCTGCTGTTTTCCCTCTGGAGTTTCACCTTGCACCGCCGATGGGCGGACGGTCTGGCTGGGCTCTTTGCCGGACTCGCCGCGCTGGCGCATCCCGGCTGTATTTTCTTCCTGCCGCTCGCGGCAGTCTATGCTTTCTTCCGGCTGCCATGGAAAAAACCATCGTTCCGCTTCGGATGTTTCCGCAGTGCATCATTTCTGCTGGGCGCGATGCTGATGATCGCTCCTGTTTCCCTGCGCAATTCCCTGCTGGCGCATCGGCCGGTCCTGATCCAGGACAACAGCATGTTCAATCTGGTTCTGGGCAACAGTCTGGCTGCCACCGGGACCTGCCGTCTTCCTCCGGGTATCCGCTGGGAGAAGGAATTCGAAGCCGCGAATCTGGCGGCGGCGGGGCAGGGGATCGACCTTGATACTTATTACCGGCAGCAGTTTTTCCGTTATGTCGGTCACCATCCGGGGGATTATCTGATGAAACTGCTGAAAAAAGCGGCGATGACTTTCAGCGCCCGGGAATTCACCACCTGGTCCGATGCAGTGCCCGGCGGTTTCATCTTCTGGCATAAATATCTGTATCAGCACTGGTTCCTGATCCTTCTGCTGCTGGGCGGACCGGCCCTGCTGATCGGCCTCTTCCGGAAATCTTTCCGCCGGTTCATGGGGCCGGAACTGGTTTTCTTCGGTGCGGTCCTGGCCGGACAGGTCTTTCTGGTGACGGCCGGCCGCTACCGGATGCCGCTGGTGATCCCGCTTTCCGTTTTTGCCGGATATTTTCTTTGTCAGCCGAAACGTTTTCTGGGATCGTTCCGCGATGCCGGACTGACGATATCCGCGATGATCGGTCTGTTCATTCTCGGGAGTTATCCGTATGCCATACCGTATCAGCCGGAACGGGATTATGCCCGCAGTCTGCTGGCAGAAGCCTGGGTCCTGGCCGGCAAGCCGGCGGAAGCGGTGAAGATCTATGAAAAATCCTCCGGAGACTGTTTCCCCGAACGCAGACTTTCCATCCTTGGCCAGGCATGGTATGCACTGGGAGACTTGCGGCGTGCGGGCGAATGTTTCGGGGAACTGATCCGGAATCATCCGATCCTGCCGCAGGGGTATCTGAATTATGCTTCCGTGCTGTCTCAAACCGGCAAGATGGCGGAAGCGGAAAAAATCTTGAAAAAGGGCATGGCTTTGAATCCGAAAGGGACGGTCCGGGCGGATATGGAATACAACTTGGGGGAGATCGCCCAGCGGAGCCGGCGGCTGCCGGAAGCGGCGGTCCATTACCGGCAGGCGCTGGCGATCATGCCGTCACACCGCAAAGCTCTGAACAATTTAGGCACGCTTTATCTGATGAACCGGGAACCGGCAAAGGCGCTCCCGCTGTTCGAACGGGCTGTCATGCTGGAACCGGACAATGTCCGGCTGCGTTTGAACCTGGCGGTAGGCATGGCCATGAGCGGACGGGAAGCGGAGGCCCGGCAAATCGTTTCCGCAGTGCTGAATCGTGATCCGTCCAATGCCGCCGCGCTTCAGTTGATGAAAATGCTGTCCCATTGATTCGGCCGGAGACCAAAGACACGGGAAATCACCATCTTTTCTTAGCTGCGCGTTCGAGTTCCAGCGCACGTGGATGCTGCTTGTAGAAAATACTGTCGCCTTGTCCGTCCAGTGCGGCCTGGCGCTGGGTTTCATACAGTGTCCGGTAAGTGCCTTCCTGACTCATCAGTTCGTCGTGGGTGCCCATCTGGCTGATCCGTCCATCCCGGAGTACCACGATCTTGTCCGCGTTTTTGATGGTGGAGAGCCGATGGGCGATGATCAGCGTGGTCCTGCCTTTCATCAGGGTGTCCAATGCTTCCTGGACCAGTTTTTCCGAAACGGTGTCCAGAGCGCTGGTCGCTTCGTCAAGCAGCAGGATTGCGGGGTTTTTCAGCACCGCGCGCGCAATGGCGATCCGTTGTTTCTGTCCGCCGGAAAGCGTGGAGCCGTTTTCTCCGATGAGTGTTTCGTAACGCTTCGGAAGTTTTTCCACAAAATCATCCACGTTGGCCAACCTGGCCGCTTCCCGGACTTCTTCCATGGAGGCGGTCGGCCGGGCATACGCGATATTTTCATGAATGGTGCCGCTGAAAAGGAATGGTTCCTGCAGCACGACTCCGATATTGTTCCGGTAGGATTCCTGCGTGAAATCGCGGATGTCCTCGCCGTCGATCCGGATCTCGCCCCGGATCACGTCATAGAACCGGAGCAGCAGGTTGCCGATGGTGGATTTCCCGCACCCGGACGGCCCGACCAGTGCGACTTTTTCTCCCGGAGCGATCTTCAGCGAGAAATCCCGCAGCACTGGAGCATCGGCATACCGGAAATCGACATGGTCGAATTCGATCTCGCCTTTGAACCGTTCCGCGGTCCGTGCATGGGGAGAGTCTTTGATCTCCGGGATCACGCTCAGCAGCTTGATGATCCGCTGCACGCCCGCGAGACCGAGCGAGATCGAATTCATCTGCTGCGCAGTGGCCGAGAGCGGCACCATCTGGATCCCGATATAGGTGTAGAACGCAACGAAATCTCCCACGGAAAAATCCTGTCCGACCATGATGATGGAACCGCCGATGATGATCAGATAGGTCATGATCAGCATCGATTCATAGATCCCGCCGGTAATGTTGACTTCCTGATTGATCTTGAGCGCAATATCCAGTGTGGGACGCATGCTGTTGAAGAACTGCCGGCATTCGGAACGTTCCTTTGAAAACGATTTCACCACCCGGATCCCGTTGATCGTTTCCGTCAGGTTTGCGGAAATTTCCGACATCTTTTCCTGCATTCTCTTGGAATTGGCACGGATCAGTTTGTTGAAATAATAAAAATTCAGGAAATGCAGCGGCAGCGCCAGCAAGGCGACCAGCGCCAGTTTCCAGCTGATGAAAAACAGTGCCACCGAAATGAATATGGTGGTGAAGATCTGATGCCCCAGATTGATGATGATGCCGACCAGGGCGGACAGCAGAGAGACATCGCTGATGATGTTCGAGATCAGTTTTCCCGTGCGGTATTCTTCGTAGAACCGCAGGGAAAGACTCTGCAGATGTTTGAAGAGCTGCTGGCGGACATCCAGCAATATCCGGGTGCAGGTATAGGTCCCCAGCCATCCGGTGATCATGCGGATGACAAACCGCATGATATAAATCACGATCAGGATCAGGGCAAGCAGGAAATACAGTCCCCAGTCTTTGGCCGGGATGACCCGGTCGACCGAAAGTTTCAGAACGATCGGCATGGAAAGTGTCAGCGACGACATCAGGATGGCTGTGATCGTCGATAGAAAAATCATCCCGCGATACGGTTTCAGCAGCGAACTCAGACTGAATCGATCCATCGTAAACAACCTTTCTGTTGCTTCAATGATCTGCTTTCGTTACGACCGGACAAGATGTTCAGACCGGTTTTATTTTTCCTGCTGCTGTTTGGCAGCTTCCTTCAGGCGGGCGCTGATCCGCACCGAACAGAATTCCGGTCCGCACATGGTGCAGTATTTGCCGTCGTGCGTGGCCGCGGCATGTTCGGGCGAACTTTCCCGGATCGCATCGGCACGGTATTCGCGGGCACGCTCCGGATCAAGTGCCACGTCGAACTGCTTTTCCCAGTCGAATTCCGCACGGGCGTCACTGATGGCATTGTCCCGTTCGCGGGCGCCGGGTTTGTTCAATCCGATATCGGCGGCATGGGCGGCGATCTTGAACGCCACCACCCCGCGGCGGACATCTTCGTTGTTGGGCAGGCCGATATGTTCTTTCGGGGTAACGTAACAGAGCATGGCGGCACCGTAATAAGCTCCGAGCATGCCGCCCATGGATGCGACCAGATGATCGTATCCCGGTGCGCAGTCCACGACCACGGGTCCGAGAATATAGAACGGTGCATCACCGCAGGCTTCCTGCTCGCGTTTCATGTTCATTTCGATCTCGTTCATCGGAACATGGCCGGGCCCTTCGACCATCGCCTGCACTCCGGCTTTCCGGCAGCGGAAGACCAGTTCCCCCAGCGTGTCCAGTTCGGCAAACTGCGCTTCGTCGCTGGCATCGGCCAGACAGCCCGGACGGAGACCGTCGCCCAGCGACAGCGTCACATCATATTTCAGGCAGATTTGAAGGATGTCATCGAAAAATTCATAGAACGGATTCTGTTTTTTATGCTGTGTCATCCATGCGGCCAGCAATGCTCCGCCGCGGCTGACGATCCCCATTTTCCGTTTCATTGCCAGCGGAACATGGCGGTCCAGCAGACCGGCATGGATCGTCATGTAATCGACGCCCTGTTCGGCCTGTTCTTCGATGACCTGGAGCATGAGTTCGCGGCTGATCCCGTCAGCTCCTTTCCGTGCGACCATTTCGTAAATGGGCACGGTCCCCACCGGGATCGGCGATTTTGCGATCAGTGCGGCCCGGATCTGCATGATGTTCCCGCCGGTGCTCAAGTCCATGACCGTGTCGGTCCCGTATTTCAGCGCGGTCTGCAGTTTGGTCTGTTCTTCGCGCGGACAGCTGGAAAGCGAGGAGTTCCCGATATTTGCGTTGATTTTGGTCAGCAGTTCGCGTCCGATCCCCATCGGAGAAAGATTTTTATGGTTGATGTTGGCAGGAATGACGATCGTGCCGTCGGCGACTTTTGCCCGGATCCATTCCGGGTCGCGGCGTTCCTTGGCGGCCACCGTTTTCATCTGTTCGGTAATGATCCCCTGTTTCGCCTGCAGGGGCTGGGTCAGCGCTTTCATGGTATGTTTTCCTCCAATAGGGTTATCGTATTCCGTAAAGCTCCCGCGTGGACTGCAACAGCCTCGGCCGCATGGGTCCCGAGTTCCTGCCGGAGCGAAGGTGATTCTGCTATTTGTGTGATGGCATTGGGCAGTTCGGGGTCCGAAGCGAGCCTCATGACTCCGTTCCGCTGCAGCAGCGTGGAGAATGCCTGTTTGAAATTCCGCATTTCCGGTCCGGTGATGATCGCCTTGCCCAGCGCCGCGGGTTCGATGATGTTCTGTCCTTCGTTGTTCCCGCAGAATGTTTTGCCCATCAGGATGATTTCCGAGGAACGGATGAACTTCAACAGTTCGCCGGTGGTGTCGGCCAGCAGACAATCCACTTTCCCGCTCAGCGGTTTCCCCGAAGTGCGGCGATAATAGGAAATTCCCGCAGTTTGAAGCAGGTTTTCGATCTCATTGCCCCGTTCCGCGTGACGGGGCACGATGACCAGTTTCAGTTCCGGATGTTTTTTCCTCGCCGCCAGGAAGGCTTCCAGCATCATCTTCTCTTCCGGCGCATGCGTGCTGCAGGCCAGGACCGGAAGAAAATCACCGGCGAAAAATTCCGTCAGGTCTATCCCCTTCAGATCGGCGGGCGGGGTCTGGTCAAACTTGATGTTTCCGGTTACCGTCAGCGGCAGTCCCGGAGCGATTTGTCCGAACCGTTCCGCATCCAGCGCGGTTTGGACTCCGATCCGGCTGAACTGCCGGAGCACCGGCGCAAAGAAAAGCCGGAAACGCCGGTATCCTGTTGCCGAATGGTCGGAGATCCGTCCGTTCACCAGAAAGACTTTTGCACCGGATCTCCGGGCCAGCGACACCAGATTCGGCCAGATCTCCGTTTCCAGGATCACCAGCGCGGACGGCCGGATCAGGCGGAGCACCTTTTTCACCACCAGCATGAAATCCAGCGGACAGAAAAACACTTCCACTCCGGCGGGAACCTTTTCCCAGGCGATCTGCTGTGCAGTGGTCGTGGTCGTGCTGAAGACAAATTTGCGTTCCGGGTGTTCGGCGAGCCATTTTTTCAGCAGGGAAAGCGCCACATTGGTCTCGCCGACGCTGACCGCGTGGATCCAGATCGCGCCTTTCATTTGCGACAGCGCTTCCTTGCGGTCCTTGCTGAAAATGCCGAAACGTTCCGCATAGTTCCGCTTCCGTCCGGATCGGCGGATCAATTTGATGACCAGTCCCGGCAGGAAGAACACGAACACCAGCGGAAAAAACAGTCTGTACAGCCAGATCATGGATGTAATACCCTGCACTTACAGCGTGGATCCCATGGCATCCTGCCCGAGTTTGAACGCTTCGGAGTTCATCCTGACGATCTTCTCCTTGCCTGCGAAACATTCCGCAAAGCCGTCCAGCGCGGTCTGGTCGAAAGCCGCCGCGTCGCCCGCGGAAAGATAATGTTTCTTGAGGATCGCCGCCAGCGCGCCGAGCATGACCGCATTCGCGCATTTGAGGTTGCCGTATTTTTCCGCAATGTCGGACCCGTTGAGCGCAAAGACTTTCTGGCCCGGTTTCATGGCAGGAGTTTCCTTGATCGTGGAACTGTCATACAGCAGGATGCCGTTGTCGCCGAGTTCCGGCAGATATTTTTCCATGGACGGACGGTTCAGCACGATCAGCAGATCGCAGTTGCTGTCCACGATCGGGCTTCCGATGGTGCCGCGGTTGACGATCAGCGCACAGTTCGCCGTGCCGCCGCGCATTTCCGGTCCGTAGGAAGGCAGCCAGGACACGTTGAACCCGGCTTCTTTCCCCATTGCCGCCATGACCAGCCCCAGACTGAGCACGCCCTGGCCGCCGAACCCGCAGATCTTGAGCCGGAGTTCGCGGTTGAAGATCTCCGAATCGCCCGGGACCTGGACCGTATCAGCGCTTTCAACTTCGCGGTACATCGCCTTGACCACGGAATCCCGGTCGTAAACCGGCGTCGGACGGACCACTTTTTCCCGGCTGGCGGATTCATCCTTGAACACGCCCAGCGGGAAATATTCGGTCATCTTTTCGTCGATGAACTTGTTCATGTCTTCGGTCTTCATCTTCAGGTTGACCGGACAGGGGGACAGCACTTCGACCAGCGAAAAGCCTTTCTTTTCGATGTTGTTCTGAATGGCTTTGCGGACGGCCATGCGGGCCCGCATGATATTTTTGGTGCTGGTGAGCGCCACACGTTCCACATAGATCGGCGCCTGCAGCTGGGAAACCATTTCGCATACTTTGATCGGATAGCCTTCGGACAGCGGATTGCGTCCGTAGGGGCTGGTCACGGTCTTCTGACCGATCAGCGAGGTCGGGGCCATCTGGCCGCCGGTCATGCCGTAAATAGCGTTATTTACGAAGAACACACAGTAGTTTTCCCCGCGGTTGGCCGCCTGCAGGAAGTTGTTGAACCCGATCGCCGCCAGGTCGCCGTCTCCCTGATACCCGATGATGATGCTTTCCGGATTGGCCCGGGTGAGACCCGTGGCCGCCGCCGCGGAACGTCCGTGCGGGACCTGGATGCCGAAGCAGTCGAAATAATAGTAGGCGAACACTGCGCAGCCGACCGGGGAGATCAGCGTGGTCTTGTCCTTGATCCCGAAATCGGAAATCGCTTCGGCAATGAGTTTATGCAGGATCCCGTGTCCGCAGCCGGGACAGTAGGACATGTTTTTCTTGACGCTGCCGGGACGGCGTTCGAAAGTTTCGAAGAATCCGCCGGGACGGCCGAGTTTTATTTTTTCGCTCATGATCACTTTCCTCCTTTTGCCAGTTTGCGGCAATGCGAAACCACCAGGTCAACGGTCGGCAGGTTGCCGCCCATGCGGTTGACCAGCGTAACGGGGCGCGCACACTCGATCGCCAGCCGGATGTCGTCGATCATCTGGCCGTTGTTCATTTCCACCGAAACATATTGTTTTGCGGTTTTCAGATGGGCCCGCATCGCCTGTTTGGGGAAGGGGAACAGCGTGATGGGGCGGATCATGCCCGCCTTGATTCCTTCGGCACGGAGAACATCGATCGCAGTGCGGATGACCCGTCCGCAGATGCCGAATCCGGAAACGATGATTTCGGCGTCGTCGGCCATATATTCTTCCGCGCGGGCTTCCTTCGCTTCCATTTCAGCGTATTTGGCATTGAGTTTTTTGTTCAGATTTTCCAGGTCGTTGGGCTCCATATAGATGGATGTCAGGTAATTCGTGCGGGGATTGGCCTTGAAATCCAGCGCCCAGTCCGGCGAGGGGCGGCGTCCGAGCGGTTCGGGCAGGGTGACCGATTCGAGCATCTGTCCGGTCACCCCGTCGGTAAGGATATAGACCGGCGTGCGGTATTTGTCGGTCAGGTCGAACGCGAGCCGGGCGAAATCGCACATTTCCTGTGCGGAGGAGGGGGCCAGCACCATGACCTTGTATCCGCCGTGGCCGCCGCCTTTGACGATCTGATTGTAGTCGGACTGTTCCGGGGCGATGTTGCCGAGGCCCGGTCCGCCGCGCATCACGTCCACGATCACGCAGGGCAGTTCCATCGTGGCAATGTAGGAAACGCCTTCCTGTTTCAGGCTGATCCCCAGTCCGGAGGAGGCGGTCATTACGCGGCGGCCCGCCGCGGATGCGCCCAGGACCATGTTGATCGATGCCGTTTCACATTCCGCCTGCAGGAAAGTGCGTCCGAGTTTTGGAAAATATTCCGCGGCGGTCTGCGCGATTTCACTGGCGGGGGTGATCGGGTAACCGAAGAAACAGTCGCATCCGGCCAGCAGAGAGCCGAAGACGACCGCTTCATTTCCTTTCAACAGCAGCTTGTTACTGTATTCCATGATCTGTTCATCCTTCTTTTTCAGTCTTCCGAGATCTCGTAAATGGTGATGGCGCCGGGTTCGGGGCAGGTGTAATAACACGCACCGCAGCCGAGGCAGCCTTCTCCTGCGTATTCAGCGTAGGGAACGCCCATAAAATTCAATTTGGTGCCCAGCTTCAGAAGTTTCTTCGGACAGGCATTGACGCATCGGCCGCACCCTTTGCATTCATCGGGCGCCGGTGACACACGGAATTTCTTTTTTGACTCTGCAGCCATTTTTCCATATTCCTGTTGTTAGGTTATTCCTGGATAAATTTTTGCCATGTAATATACATGGGAAACAGTCAAATGCAAGATAAATTCAAAGAATTTAATAAAGAGTTGCGATTTGGTCGATCCGGGTGCAATTTTTGCCTGTTTTCCGAAATCGTGACTCCTTGCAGTTTTCCGCAGTTTTCATGGGAACGCTGGTGGCAACCCGGGGCGTTTTGCAAACTCCGCAGGTCGCATATCTTGAAACTTCGACAAATTTTTTTCAAAGAAAATTTGCAAAAAAACATTTCGGGTGATATATTATTCGGTTTTCGTTCGGGGAAAATTCATACCCGATATCATAAAAACAAAAACTTAAATCGGAGTTGGCTGTTAAGATGGGAAAAGCCAAGTGTGTAGCAGTGGTCGGCGTCACCGGCGCCGTCGGTCTGGAAATGTTGGAAACACTCGAAAAACGTAATTTTCCGGTGTCTTCCATAAAACTTTTGGCATCTGCTCGTTCCGCCGGAAAAAAGATGAAATTCAAAGGCGAAGAGATCACTGTGGAAGAACTGACAGAGAACTCCTTCAAAGGTGTTGATTATGCTCTGTTCAGCGCCGGCGGTTCCATTTCGGAAGCTTTTGCAAAGGCATGCGTGGACAGCGGCGCGGTGATGATCGACAATTCCAGCGCGTTCCGGATGGTGGATACCGTTCCGCTGGTGATCCCCGAGATCAATGCCGAAGATGCGTTCAAACATCAGGGGATCATTGCCAACCCGAACTGCACGACCGCGATCATGGCGGTGGCGGTCTATCCGCTGCATGTGGCCAGGAAAGTGAAACGGCTGATCTGCTCGACTTATCAGGCGGCAAGCGGCGGCGGTGCACCGGCCATGCAGGAACTCATCGATCAGACCCGCGCCATCCTGGAAGGGAAACCGGCCGAAGTCAAAGTCATGGCGCAGCAGATCGCGTTCAACCTCTTCCCGCATATCGATGTGTTCAAGGAAAACGGATACACCAAGGAAGAAATGAAGATGGTCAATGAGACCCGCAAGATCATGCACGCGCCGGAAATGCAGATTTCCTGCACCTCGGTCCGTGTGCCGGTCCTCCGGGCTCACTCCGAATCCATCAACCTGGAATTCGAAGAAGAGATCACTCCGGAAGAAGCGCGGGCGATCCTCGCCAAGGCTCCGGGCGTGGAAGTGTTTGACAATCCCGCCGAAAAACAGTATCCCATGCCGATCAACGTCACCGGAAAATATGACGTCCAGGTCGGACGGATCCGGCAGGACATTTCCCGCAATGACAAACGCGGACTTGACCTGTTCGTCAGCGGCGACCAGCTGCTGAAAGGCGCGGCACTGAACGCGGTCCAGATCGCCGAAGTGCTCAACCGCTGAAACAAATGATATTCTGAAACGCTCCGGGGGAAATCTTCCGGGGCGTTTTTTTTCAACCGATACAGGGGAGAAATGACATTATGATAGAAAATGCTTCCGATGCTTTTGTCTGTGTGGTCGATCTGCAGGAAAAACTGGTGCCGGCGATGAGCGATCCCGCCGGACTGCTGAAACGGGTCGCCGTCATGTTGGGCGGAGCCGCCGCGCTGGAGATCCCGTTCGTCGCGGCGCAGCAATATCCGAAAGGACTCGGTCTCGTTGTTCCCGAAGTGAAGGAACTCTTCCCGGACGGGACTTCCATTACGGACAAGATCACTTTTTCCTGTTTCGGGACGCCCGAATTCCGGGAAGCGGCGGAAAAACTCAACCGGAAACAGATGATCCTGCTGGGCGTGGAAACGCATGTCTGCGTTCTTCAGACCGCATTCGACGCCATGAAACTCGGATATGAAGTGTATCTGGTGGAAGACTGCACGGATTCCCGGAAGGTCACCGACCGGGCGGCGGGGATCGCCCTGATGCGGGAAAACGGCGTGAAGGTCGTGACCAGCGAAATGCTTTTGTTCCAGCTGATGCGCGATTCCCGGCATCCGGCGTTCAAGACCATTTCCAAACTGGTGCGCTGAATCCCGGCAGCGGATTTTTTACAGATTTTTACGGATATCTGCGGAACAGACCGGTATTGCAATGCTCCGTATCCATCCGTAATGATCCGTATTGAAACCCTTGCTCATTCCTGATTGGTCTTCAGGATCTCGACGAAGGCCTCTTGCGGGATGTTGACCTGGCCGATCTGTTTCATCCGCTTTTTGCCTTCTTTCTGTTTTTCGAGCAGTTTGCGTTTCCGGGTGATGTCGCCGCCGTAACATTTGGCGAGCACGTTTTTCCGGAAGGAACGGACGGTTTCGCGGGCGATGACCTTGCCGCCGACCGCGGCCTGGACCGCGATCTGGAACTGGTGCATCGGGATCGCTTTCGCCAGCCGTTCGGCGAGCATGCGGCCGCGCTCATAAGCCCGTTCGGTATGGACGATCGTGGCGAACGCATCGACCGGTTCGCCGTTGACGAGCATATCCAGTTTGACCAGTTTTTCCGCCTGATATCCGGCAGGTTCGTAGTCCATGCTGCCGTAGCCGCGCGTGATCGATTTCAGTTTGTCGTGGAAGTCGATCAGGATCTCGTGCATCGGGATCCGGGCGGTGAGCATGACGTGGCGGGCGTCCACATTTTCCGTGTTGGTGCAGATCCCGCGTTTCTGCATGACCAGATTCATGACGTCGCCCATGTAATCGGTCGGGATCATGATCTTGGCATTGATCAGCGGTTCTTCGATCCGCTGGATCTCGGAGGGATCGGGCAGATGCACCGGGTTGTCCACTTCCAGCATCTTGCCGTTGTTCAGGTAAACATGGTAGATCACGCTCGGATAGGTGGCGATGATGTCCATGTTGTATTCCCGGCGCAGCCGTTCCTGGATGATCTCCATGTGGAGCAGACCGAGGAATCCGCAGCGGAAACCGAATCCGAGCGCGGCGGAGGTTTCCGCCTGGTATTGGAAAGCCGCATCGTTCAGCTGCAGCTTCGCCATGCTGAACTTCAACTGTTCATAGTCCGCGGTGTCGATCGGATAGATCCCGCTGAAAACCATGGGCCGGCTTTCCTGAAAACCGGGCAGGGGGTCGGGACAGGGATTGGCCGCATCGGTCAGAGTGTCGCCGATCCGGGTGTCGGAGGGCGATTTGATGTTCGGGATGATGTAACCGACCGAACCAGCCGTCAATTCCTTCTGTGCTTTCATTTCGGGTTTGAAAACGCCGACTTCCTTGATTTCACTTTCCAGACCTGTGCTGAAAATACGCAGTTTTGAACCGGCCTTGAACGCGCCCTCGAAGACGCGGACGTAGGTGACCACGCCGCGGTAGGCGTCATAGATGGAATCGAAAACCAGCGCACTCGGGTGATGGTCGCCGGAACTTTTCGGCGGCGGAATGCGTTTGACAATGGCCTCCAGCACTTCCGGGACTCCGGTCCCTTCCTTGGCGGAGACCAGCAGCGCTTCCTCGCGCGGGATCGTCAGGATCTCTTCCATCTGATCGTAGCAAAGAGCCAGATCAGCCGCCGGAAGGTCGATTTTGTTGATCAGCGGGATCACGGCCAGGTTGTGGCGGAAGGCCAGATTCACATTCGCCACGGTCTGCGCCTGAACGCCCTGCGTGGCATCAATCAGCAGCAGTGCGCCCTCGCAGGCGGCCAGCGACCGGCTGACTTCGTAGGAAAAATCCACATGCCCGGGAGTGTCGATCAGATTCAGTTCGTATTCGACGCCGTCGGCAGCAGTATATTGCATGCGGACCGGATGCGCCTTGATGGTGATCCCGCGTTCCTGTTCGAGGTCCATGGCATCCAGCAGCTGTGCATGGACCAGATCACGTTTTTCGATCGTGTGCGTTGCCTCCAGCAGCCGGTCTGCCAGGGTGGATTTCCCATGGTCGATATGTGCGATGATGGAAAAATTGCGTATCCTGCTTAATTCACCCATGATGTACCTCAATGAAAATTCATCCGGTAATGTAACACCGGAAATGATTTTTGTCAATCGGTTTTTATGGAGGGGATAAAGAAAAACCGGACCGGGATCCGTTTTGCCGCGGAGCCCGTCCGGTTTCCGGATGCGAACTGCACCCGATCCGTTGAAAACGTTATCCGGTCCCGGATCAGAAATGCCCGAAATCTTCCCCTTTTTCACCTGCATGGGCAAGGTCTTTGGGGATCAGGGAGTCGTCGAAGTGGAGCATCACGTTCTGTTCGGCCTGTTTCTTCTGGACTTCTGCCACATTGACTTTGTCGATACCGCAGTTCGAATCGAGGGCAACCACGGCGGCGTTTCCTGCCGCCTGGCCCGAGATGATGGCAGGCGGGATGACCCGGATCACGTCCCAGGCATACCCTTCGCCCGAGGCGCTGCGCCCTGCGGTGATCAGGTTGTCGTATCCGGAGCGGATCAGGATGCGGTAAGGCATTTCATAGAGAAAATCCCTGCGTTCGAAGTCGCCGATAGCGCCGATGGAATCCTCGAAATGGCGGTAGGTATCGGATTCCCGAAGCGTGTAATCCCCTTCGATACAGCAGGTCGTCCGCAGCTGGGCCATCCCCGGCAGCGTGACGATCTCCCGGCTTTCGGGATCGTCTCCCTTGATGCGCTCGAAGAGCTTTCTCTGGTTGATCTCCAGGAAATGTGATACCTGATCGGTATCCGTGCCGTCGCAGAGGGGAATATCCGCCGGCTGGTTCTTTCCATACAGATTGACGCCGTAGCCGGAATGGTTCCAGACGGCATCTTCGATGCGGCCGGATTCCACGGCTTTCCGGCAGCTTTCAAGGGAAATGGCCTTGACGGCGTAGATGGTGAAATTGCCTCTCTTGAGAGTCGGGACCCCGGCCCGGCGCAGAAGATCGGCATCTCCGGTGGTGTCAACGATGATGCTGCCGCGGATGAATTCCCGGCCCGATTTTCCCTGAACGATGACTCCGCGGCAGTGTTTCCCTTCCATGACGGGCGAGGAACACGTCACGTCGAAGAGCAGGTCGATCCCCTCGGAGGCGAAAAATTCCGTCAGGGCCAGTGCGAAGATATTGGGCGAAAACCGGGCGATATACCGGACTTCCGTCGGTTTTTCCGGGGGGCCGTTCCGCCACTCTTCGGGGACCTTCGCCCAGCCGTAACGGATGGAATAACGCAGAAATTCCTCGGCCAGACCGAAGATGATCTGAGTTCCCCGTCCGTTGCACATGGGCACAAAGAGGTTGATAAGTCCCAGCGTGGCCAGTCCGCCAAGCATGGTGCTCTTTTCGATGACCAGCACCTGTTTTCCGGCCCGGCGGGCGGTCAGGGCGGCAGCCAATCCCGCCACACCGCCTCCGGCAACGATCACATCATACGATTTTTTCCTGACGGGAAGCTGTTCCTGAAAAACGATTTTTTCCATATTATGAAAACTCCTTGAATGAAATTCTGCTATCGTAAGTTTCCCCGTTCCTGATAAAAATTTATGAACGGCTCCCGTCCGGCTTCCCGGACAGAAACTGTAAAACGATCAGCCGAAGGTTTTGGAATCCCACCCGAATTCCGAGGCTTTCTTGTCGTTGAAGCAGATATAGACCCGCTGGGGACTGATCCCGTATCTGGCAAGCAGTTCGCAGAAGGCGGCACTGAGCCGTTTGCAGGCATCGGGAGTCAATCCGCCGATGCTCATCAGTGCGATGAACGCGGACGGGGCGACGAAATTGCCGCCGAACGCGACGACGGTATCATCCGAAACGATCGCCTGGGTGACCGCGGCGGGCTTGTTCAGTTCGCGAGCGACTATGTTGGTCAGTTCGATGGCGAGATTTTCCTGGTCACCGCGTTCGAGTTTGCGCGAGGTGGTGAGTTTGACGACCGGCATAAAACGATCCTCCAGTTATTCTTTTTTATCTTTTTCGGCGGGGGATTTTTCCGCCTGGTTTTTGACCGTTCCGAGATATGCGGGCAGATCGACCCCGGCCATGCCTGCGACATCATGAAGCGGAGGCAGGCTCTGCATCATGCCGCTGAGGAAATTGGCGGTGGCATTCTTGCCGTCGGGAGATTTTCCGCCGTCCCAGACAGTGACTTTGTCGATCTTGATGTTGCGGATGGCTTCGGTCTGGAGCCGGACGAGTTCTTCGAGTTTTTCGATGAGGAGCATCTTGGATGCTGCGTCGGCATTGTTCCCGCAGGCGGCGATGATCTGATTGTAACCTTGTCCCTTGGCTTTGAGGATCTCGAAATTACCGCGTGCTTCGGCATCGAGTTTGGCGAAAATGGCATCGGCCTGACCTTTGGCCTCGCGGCGGAGTTTTTCGGCTTCGGCTTCGGCCTGGATCTCGATCTGCTGTTTTTCGATTTCGGCGCGGACGATGGTATCGGCTCTCTGTTTTTCCATTTCCATTTTTGCGCGTGCGGACTGGGCAACCTGTTCGGCTTCGAAATCGGCCTGTTTGATCTTCGCTTCGGCGATGCGTTTTGCGGCTTCGGCCTGACGGTATGCGTCGGCTTCTTTTTCAATTCTGGCGGCGTTGGACTGTGCGATTTCGATGGCGGAAATGTTTTCACCGTGGATCGCCTGGGCTTCAGCCTGCTTGGTGGCGATACGGCGCTGTTTTTCGGCTTCGGCTTCGCCGATCATGGCTTCAGCTTCGGCCTGTTTGATGGAAATGCGGCGCTGCTTGTCGGCATCGGCTTCCCCGGCTTGTGCCTGCGCTTCGGCCTGGGTGACGGCGATACGGCGCTGCTTGTCGGCGTCGGCTTCCCCGGACTGGGCCTGTGCTTCGGCCTGGGACACGGCGATACGCTGGGCCTTGCGGGCTTCCGCTTCTCCGATCCCGCCTTTGCGCTCTTCTTCGGCCACTTCGATACGGGCCTTGTTGATCGCTTCGGACGCGGCGCGTTTCCCGATGGCGTCGATATATCCGGATTCGTCGGTGATGTCGGTGATATTCACGTTCAGGAGCAGCAGACCGATCTTGTTGAGTTCTTCCGCGACGTTCTGTTCGATGCTGCGGAGGAAGGTCTCGCGGTCGGAGTTGATCTGTTCGATGGTCATGGAGGCGATCACCAGACGGAGCTGTCCGAAAATGATATCCTTGGCGAGTTCGCCGATGGCTTCGGGGGTGAGCCCGAGCAGGCGGTTGGCTGCATTGCCCATCAGGGCTTCATCGGTGCTGATGCCGACCGTGAAGACGGAGGGCACGTTGATGCGGATATTCTGTTTGCAGAGTGCGTTGCGGAGGTTGACTTCGAGCTGGATCGGCCGGAGGGAAAGGAACCCGTAATCCTGAATGACCGGCCAGATGAAAGCGGTGCCGCCGTGGAGGCAGCGTGCGGCGTGCTGGCCGCTGCCGCCGCGGAACCATACGGAACCGAAGATGACCATGACTTTGTCCGACGGACATTTTTTCAGCCGGGAGAGGATGGCCAGAGTGACCGTGAAGATGATAAAGAGAACGATGACGATCAGCAGCACAGTGCCGCCGGAAACAGCCGAAGCTGCCATTACGGGTTGGATGGACATTTTTTTCTCCTATTTTAAATTTATGATTTTTTCTGAACGAGGAACAGAGAATCTGCGAGCTGTTCGACTACGGTGACCGCAACGCCGGTGGAGATGGGCTCGTCTGCCACCGCTTTGAGTTCATGGGTGGCGCCTCTCAGACGTACGGTGATCTTACCCGCTTCGGACCGGCCGCCGGGGATCCCGATATATACCGCGCCGGTCTGTCCGATGAACTGCTGGTTGGAAATGGTCCCGGAGGACTGGAGTTTCATCAAAGCCCAAATCACGAGCGCGGTGATGAACATGGTGGCGGTTCCGGCCGCAAATGCGGCAATGAATCCCCAGAAACCTGACCGGCCCCACATGACGCCGCCCCAGCCGAAAACGGTCAGGAAGGCCAGGATGGAACGGATCGAGAAGAGATTGAAATCAAGGAACCCGTGATCGACATGATCGAGCGAAACGCCGTCGGAGTCCATATCCATGCCGTCATCCAGTCCGCCTACGCCCAGAATGGCCAGCAGACAGGTGATCCCGAAGAAAATCGAACCGAAAACCGCCAGACCCCAGTAAATGGAATGCAGTCTGGTCCCGGACAAAAATTCACTGATCGCATTCAGCAGGTTTTCCATGAATCCTCCTCCCTGATTGATTTGACCCGGACATTATATTTTACAATGTAATCCGGTAAAGGCGATTTTCAAGTGCGGGAAACAGATTTTACGTTTTTTTTCGGCGTGCGGGAAAATCATTTGTAAAAAAACGGAACGGAGGTATATTAACAGGTCAAAAATCGGGAAGGAAATCATGGAAAAGAAATCAGCCAGATACACGGAGGGATCGATCCGCGGGGGGATGTGCCGGACGGCATTGTCGATGATCCCGGCAACGCTCGCCTTGTGCGGCTACAATCTGGCGGATACCTATTTTGTCGGCAAACTGCCGGGGGTCCATCCGCTGGCGGCCATGGGTTTTACTCTGCCGGTGGTGATGCTGGTCGGATGCGTTTTCCGCGGCATGGCGGTCGGGGTGATGACGACCTGCGCACAATCGCTGGGGGCGCAGAAAAACCAGCGTGCGGCGCATCTGGTCGGCAGTGGAGTGCTGCTGATCCTGGCCGTTTCGATCCTGTTCGCCGTGCTGGGGATGATCTTTTCCCGGACGCTTTTTGTCCTGTTCGGCGCAGAAGGCGAGACGCTGCGTCTGGCGGGGACCTATATCGATATCTGGTTTTTCGGCTGTGCCACGGCTTCGCTTGCGATGACCGGCAACGATCTGCTGATCGCCTGCGGCGATTCCCGGGTGGCCAGTGCGACCATGATGCTGGGGCTGCTGACCAACGTGGTGATGGATCCGCTGTTCATTTTCGGCTGGGGGCCCATTCCGGCGATGGGGATCGCGGGCGCGGCGCTGGCGACTATCATCGCGCAGGCGATCGGGATGAGCATTGCCATGAGTGTGCTGCATTTCCGTCACGGGCTGCTGCGTCTGGAGCCGATCCCGCGCGAAATTTTGTTCCGCTCGTGGTTTTTGATGCTGAAATACGCGGGCCCTTCGGTGCTGGGAATGCTGATGATGCCGCTGGGCATGGCCGTCCTGACCCGGATCACGGCGAAATTCGGCGATGTGGCGGTGGCGGCGGTTTCCGCGGCAGGGCGGCTGGAGATGGCCGCGTTTGTGATCCCGATGTCGCTGGGAATGACTTTAATGCCTTTCGCCGGACAGAATTACGGTGCCAAACAGTATGACCGTATCTGCGAAGGCCGCCGTTTTTCGATGCGGTTTGCGCTGTTCTTCCTGACCGGAGCGGCGATCATCTTCACTTCGTTCGCAGATCAGATCGTGGTGTTTTTCAAGGACGATCCGGAGATCTGCCGGATCATGGCGCAGTGCCTGCGGATCACTTCGTGGGGATTTGCGGGGGTGGAGATCCACCGTTTCGCCGGATTCTTCTATACCGCCTGCGGACGCCCTTCCGCCGCTGCCTGGCTGAATGCCATGCGGATCCTGGGCATGCTGATCCCGCTCTCCCTGCTGGCCTTATATTTCGGATCGCTGACCGGACTTTTCATCGCGCGTCTGGCCGCAGATGTGTTGTCCGCATTGATCGCTTATGCTCTGGTGCGGCGGATGACCAACCGGCTGTCAGTCACCGGCGGCTGAGCGTTCGATCTCGACCGCGATTTTTTCCTGCCGCAAAGCGGCCGCGGGTTTGGTGATGCGGACGACCGCTTTTTTCACTTCCGGAAAGGCAAGGCAGAGCTGAGCAGTTTTTTCGGCAAGTGCTTCCAACAGGAAAAAGGAAGATTTTTCCGCCATGTCCAGCAGCTGTTCTTCCAGTTTGCGGTAATCAACGGTCCCTTCGAGCGTGTCGGTTTTTCCAGCCCGGGAGAAATCGCCGTAAAGGGTGAGGTCGAAAAACAGTTGCTGCGGCTGTTTCCGTTCCTCGGGAAATGTGCCGATGACGGCGGAAACCGGCAATCCGGTGATGATGATCTTATCCATAAAATATAAACTCCTTCTTGTCCTGCTGCAATATAGCTGCAATCCGATCATTTATCAAGTGTCCGGCCGGAGCCTCCTGCTGAGCCAGAGAGCGACTCCGCCGAGCGCCAGGATCAGCGCTTCGAATTGGACAGCGGCGGGGAATTGCCGGTAAAGGATCAGTCCGGAAAGGAGCATCAGCAGAAATCCGGAAATCCAGAGGATCAGGCGGGTTTTTCTGGTGATGCAAGCCAAAATCTGGACAGCGGTCAGACCGATGACCAGTATGGGGAAAAGAATCAGCAGGAAACCCAGTCCATTGTCCAGCCAGGCGGACCACCAGTTGCAGAAACCATCCGGTGAAAGTGTCCTTTGAAAAAGCGGGACCAGTTTCACTTCGGTCAGGAACGGAATGGACCCGAGACACAGCACCAGACCGGCCATGAGTTTGACCGGTCCGCGGTAAACCGGATATTCCGGCAGGTCGGCACCGGCACCGGCGCAGAGTTTTTCCCAGCCGGGGAAATTCCAGCGGAGCGGAAAATCGCGGCATTGGCGGGGTTTGACCGCCTGGATGCGGCAGCAGCGCGTGGACTCATCGTAATAGCAGCAGGAACCGTCGGGTTTTTCCTTGAGTGAAAGGGATCGGCGGTCCCGGGTCAGCACGGTATGGTCGCGGATGAAATCCTGCACGGGGATCTTCAGATACCCGGCGATCTCATTGATCTCCTGATCGGAGACCCGGACCGGACCTTCCCATCGGCAGCAGGCGCCGCACCTGGCGCAATGAAATTCTTCATTCATGGCGCGGATAGGGAGCTTCCTTGTCCATATCCTCGCGGAGCAGGATCATGGTGCCGTAATGGAAACGATGGCCGTCTTTCAGAAATTGGGCAAAGGTATGCTGCAGACTGGAACGGAGCGGAACGGTTCCGACGCCGTCGCGTGCGCCCTTGACGCCGAAGCAGCGGAAGATCGTGTCGGCTTCGCCGGGGTAGGGGAGCAGATAACCCATATTCTGGAAAGCAAGGATATTGGAATTTTCCTTCAGGATCGAACTCAGCTGGGGATCCAGCAGCCAGGAATGGCAGAAAAATGCCTTCCAGGGATAATCCGGCAGATATTCGGCGAAGAAATCCCGTGCACGGAACAGTGAATCCCGGCATGCCTGCGGTTTCAGCGGACCGCATTCGGGAATATGGATGTTGATGACCGGATCGCCGTTCCGGAGGACGAGTTCCCATTCCGATTTGAGCAGAGTCACGGGTTCTTTTTCCGCCAGACCGGAGGACAAGACCGGGTTGCCCCGCCAGGAATCGGCATTTTCTTCCCAGCTGCTGGTCCAGCTGTTTTCCGAAGGTTCTTCCTGCAGATCATCCAGAATCCCTTCGGCGGTAAACCGTTTTTCCCCGTCAACCAGCGCCAGGACCTTTCCGGTTTCCCGGTGACGGAAGACGTGTGCGGGACTATGGAATTTATAGATGGTATTGAACTGGAGCCGCCCGAAAGAGACCAGTTCCAGATTGATATGGTACTGATACCACGGCATTACCATCCATGCCAGACCGGGCGTGCCGAAGTTGCGTTTGTGATGGGAGACCCAGATCGAAAGATCGCAGAGGACTTCATCGCGAATGGCATCCGGCCATTTCTTTTCCTCATACCGCCGGATCATCAGCGGCATGCCGGAAAGGACCAGCAGATAATAGAAGATCCCGCGGAGGTTGTCGCCCAGCAGACGTCCGAGTTTGGGATCTTCCGGAATGACTTCGTGGAGCGGCCGCTGCTGATTGTAAAGCAGGTCATGGAATTCCCAGAGCAGATGAATGAACGGATCCCGGAGCAGCAGCATGTCTTTCAGCCGGATAAGTTCTGCGATCATGGTTTCATCGATCCCCGCCATGGCGGAATATTTGGCGATGAAATCATTTTGAAGGAATTCCATATTTTCTACACCGGGAAAAGGATTGGCTTGAATTTCCATAATAAACCTCCGTAACAGCTGAAAAACTTATCTTCTGGCAACTTTGAAAATATAAACGGCGCCGAATATCTGGAACAATGCGGGAGGGATCCAGACCAGATATTGCGGGTAGAGTTTGGGCGATTCGCGCAAGGCATCGGAGATCAGGACCCCGCCGAAATAAATGCCGGCCAGCAGAACGCTGAGGAAAAGTCCAACTGAGGTTTCCCTGCGGCTGGTCCGGATCGCAAGCGGCATCCCGAGCAGCAGGAAGGCGATCGGGGCAAGCGCGAGCGCGACCCGCTGATTCAGTTCCACTTCCAGATAGGTGGTGTCTTCCCCGCTCTTTTTCTGCAGACTGAGTCTGGCCAGGATATCCATGACCTGCAGAAATTTGTCCCGCTGGAGCACGTTTTCGGAAGTGAACTTGGTTCCGTAGTCGATCGTGAACGTAAGGGATTCGGAAAAAGTGTGGCGGACCGTATTGCCTTCGTGCGCCACGATGGTGGCGTTGTTCAGAATGACATTCATGACCTGTTTTTCCTTGTCGACTTCGACTTTCCCGCTGGCGGCGGTAACATCCTGATCCCAGTGGCCGTCTTTTCCCAGACGGTAAACCTGGACTTCGCGGATGGTATTGCTCTCCTTGCCGCCGATATAGATCAGCAGGTCGTTGAATTTGTTGGGCAAACCGGGTTCGAAGATGGATGTCGGCTGATCGACGAGCACGTTTTTGACCAGCGACCGCGCTCTGCCCAGATAATATGGGCCGACCTGAAGCTGCAGGTACAGACAGACGCAGGTCAGGAGGAAAGCGATGACGATGATGGGGGAAACGATCTGCAGGATGGAGACTCCGGAAGAACGCATGGCGGTGATCTCATTGTCGGCGGAAAGCCGTCCGAAGACGAGCATGACCGAAACCAATGCGGCCCATGGGATCGTGAAAGCAAGAACGATCGGCAGCACGTAAAGCAGGAAGGTGAAAGCGTTGGCTGCCGGAACTCCGCTGGAAATGTATTCGAACACTTTCATCAGCCGGGCGCCGGTCATCCCGAAAGTCAGGATCCCGATCGCGGTCAGGAACGTGGCCATGAAGGCTTTTGCAACATAAAGATTCAACGTTTTCATGTAACGTTTGTCCTTTCAACATTAAAATATCACGACTGGTAATGTAGCATCATTTTTTCAAATGGAAAGTGAAACAGCAGTTTTTTTTCCGAAAAACTGAAAATAGTTTCGCTTTTTTTTGAAATCCGGCTTGTTAAATCAGGCGGACGGGGGTATATTATTGTTTGTTATTTCAGATAAAGAAGTAAACCAAGGAGATTTACTGATGAAAGTTTTCAATTTCAATGCCGGTCCGGCCATGCTGCCTGCAGCAGTCATGGAAAGAGCTCAAAAAGAATTCTGCAACTATGCGGGAACAGGTTGCGGGATTTTGGAACATTCCCACCGGGCTTCCGCGTTTCAGGCGGTGCTGGACAATGCCAATCAGAATATCCGCGATGTCTTCGGCGTTTCGGATAATTATGATATCGTTTATATCCAGGGCGGAGCCAGCATGCAGTTCGCGATGATCCCGATGAATCTGATGCAGGGTGCGGCCGATTATGTGGATACCGGCACGTGGTCTTCCAAAGCCATGAAGGAAGCCAAAGCGTTTGGAGAGGTCCGGACCGCGGCTTCCAGCAAAGAAACCAAATATGACCATATCCCGGATTTTTCCGAATGGAAACTTTCCGATGACGCCAGCTACGTGCACATCACCAGCAACAATACGATCTACGGAACGCAGTATCATTCATTCCCGAAGACCAAGGCCCCGCTGATCGCGGATATGTCCAGCGACATCATGTCCCACAAGGTGAACGTGTCCGATTTCGGCATGATCTATGCCGGTGCGCAGAAGAACCTTGGCCCCAGCGGTCTGGCGCTGGTGATCATCCGCAAGGATCTGGTTTCCCGGACTCCGGCCAATATTCCGACCATGCTGAAATATTCCACTTATACGGAAAACAATTCGCTTTACAACACCCCGCCGACCTTCGGGATCTACATGATCAAGCTGGTCACGGACTGGATGAAGGAAGTGGGCGGTCTGGACGTTATTGAAAAATGGAACAATGAAAAAGCGGCTCTGCTGTATCAGGCGATCGACGATTCGAACGGATATTTCCGTACGCCGGTGAAGAAGGAAAGCCGTTCTTTCATGAACGTGGTGTTCCGTCTCCCGACCGAGGAACTGGAAGCCAAGTTCCTGAAAGTCGTTTCCGAAAACGGCATGATCGGTCTGAAAGGACACCGCTCCGTCGGCGGCCTGCGCGCCAGCATCTATAATGCCATGCCGCTGGAAGGCGTTCAGAAACTGGTCGATCTCATGGAGAACTTCCGGAAGAACAACTGATCCGGAAAATAAAAAGGAGACGGGCTGGGATCCCTCCTGCCCGCCTTCGGTACGGAAGAGGAGGGAAAAATGCTGCAAAAATATACTGTCGAAGAAGGCAGATTTGTGCAGAACTCGTCCGGTTTCCCCCGGATCGATATTTATGTCCGGCCCGATGAAAAGGAACGGAAATATTTGATCGAACAATGCGGTCTGGACGAGCATACTCTTCTCTCCTCGACCGACCCGGACGAAACTCCCCGTATCGAATTTGAAGAAAATCATACGGCGATCATCATCAAATATCCCAAGAACTATTCCGCGGAGGACAATTATTTCTTCCGGGTAAAGTCCATGGGCGTGTTTTTGTTTCCCGCCACGGATACGATCATCCTGGTGGTGGACGATGACCAGTTTATTTTTTCCACCCGGCGTATGCCGGCCTTCAAATGCAAAACCGTATATGATGTCCTGCTGCGGCTCCTGTTTCAGATCATCCGTCATTTCGAGGAACACCTGCGCATCATCAATCAGGTCAGTGACGAATTGGAACATGCGATCAGCGGTTCTACCGAAAACAAGAATCTGCTCAGCATGTTCACCCTGGCCAAGGGTCTGGTGTATTATCAGAATGCAATGAACGGGAACCGGCGTCTGATCGAACGCATGAAGAGCCGGATCGATTTCAAGGATGAAAACCGGGAACTGCTTGATGACCTGGCGATCGAAAACCAGCAGTTTCTGGAGCAGGCCAGGATCTATTACGAAGTGCTCGGCGGACTGCTGGATGTCCGGGCTTCCATCATCAACAACAACCTCAACGTGATGATGAAAAACATGAACGCGATCGTGATCGCGATTTCGATCCCCACGTTCTTCACCGGAGTCGGCGGCATGTCCGAGTTCACGGTCATGTTCCAGGGAAAACTGGCCTGGTATGTGGCGTATCCCCTGTTTTTCGGCATCATGGTCCTGCTGGCCCTGCTGATTTTCTGGCTGATCCAGCGGGCATACAGTTCCCGATAAGGGAGAAAGACGGTGCAGCATGCCTATTTATGAATATGTCTGTCAGAAATGCAAACATGAATTCGAGGCCCTGGTCCGGAATGTGTCCGCATTGCCGGAGGAAGGGTGCCCGAAATGTCATTCCACGAAACTGAAACGCAAACTTTCAACCTTCTCCGCTTCGGTCCCCGCCGGAAATGCCTGTGCGCATGAAGCGTCCTGTCCTCACGCCGGCGGCTGCGGCTGCGGATGCGGCGGACACCATCACCACTGAGACGGCTGCGATGAACAAGAAACAGCTGTTTGCCCTGATGGAGAGTCTTGGGGTCGCCCCGAGCAAGAAATTGGGGCAGAATTTTCTGGTCGACGCCAATTTCACCGACAGCATTGTCCGTGCGGCGGAGATCCGGCCGGACGACCGCGTGCTGGAGATCGGTCCCGGATTCGGTGCCTTGACCGGACGTCTGCTGGATACCGGTGCCCAGGTGACCGCGATCGAATTCGACCGCAAACTTGCAGCCTGGCTCCGGGAGCGTTACAAGACCACCTCCCTGCGTCTGATCGAAGGCGATGCGTGCAAAGTGAACATTCCCGCCATTTACGGAGAGGATACGCCGTTCCGGCTGATCTCGAATCTTCCCTATTCGGCGGGCACGGTGATCGTGGCCAACATGCTGACGCTGAAAACGCCGCCGTCCGAGATGCTGATCATGCTTCAGAAGGAGGTCGGCATGCGTCTGGCTGCTTCGGCCGGAGAAGATGAATACGGGGCATTGTCGGTCCGCGTGCAGTGCATGTATGAAGTGAAAACGGTCCGGATCGCTCCACCCGATCTGTTTTATCCCCGGCCGGAAGTGGATTCGGTGATCCTGCGCCTGACGCTCCGGAAGGACCGTCCCGGGCCCGTATTGTTCAAACGGCTGACCACGCTGGTGAAACTCTCGTTTGCGCACCGCCGCAAAAAAATGTTCAGGCAGGCGGCGGCCGGCTTCGATCCGGACAAACTTTCCGCGGCCATGGCTCAACTCGGGATCGACCCGGACATCCGGGCGGAAAAAGTCACTCCGGAACAGTTCCTGCATCTGGCCGAACTGCTGGAGGGACAGTCCCGTGGCTGAGGAACTCCGGACCATGGAACTGCTGGCTCCGGCGGGCAACCTGGCGGTCGCGCTGACCGCGCTGGATGCCGGGGCGGACGCGGTGTATTGCGGCCTGCGGAAATTCAATGCACGCGAACGTTCGGAAAATTTTACCCACGACGAATTGTCCCGCCTGATCGCTTATGCGCACAAGAACCGGCGGAAAGTCTTTGTCACCTTCAATACTCTGCTCAAGGAGAGTGAACTGAAGGATGCCGCGGCGGAAATGGCGTTTCTGGCGGAATGCCTGCCGGATGCCGTGATCGTGCAGGACCTCGGCGTCGCGCGGATGATCCGGGAATATTTTCCGCAGCTGACTCTTCACGCCTCCACCCAGCTGGGGATCCATAATTCCGCCGGATTGGAAGCGGCCCGGCGTTTTGGTTTCCGGCGGGTGATCCTGGAACGGCAGGTCACGCTGGAAGAACTTCGTCAAATGGTTCCGGAAAAGGGAGATCCTCCGCTGGAACTGGAATTGTTCATCCACGGGGCGCTGTGCTGCTGTGTTTCCGGATCGTGCCTTTTTTCCTCGTGGCTGGGCGGCTGGAGCGGGAACCGGGGCAAATGCAAGCAGCCCTGCCGCCGCCGTTATCTGGCTGAAGGGCGCGGAGAAAGTTCCGAGGGCGAATTCCTGTTCTCGCCCGATGATCTCTGTTCGCTGGAACTGCTGGACGATTTCCGCAAACTCGGAGTCTGCAGCCTGAAGATCGAAGGCCGGCTACGGCGGGCGGATTACGTGGAAAAAGTGGTCCGTGCCTACCGGCTGGCCCTGGACGCGGACCGGACCGAACGGCAGAACGCGCTTGAAGATGCGCGGAAGATCCTGCGCGGTGCGATCACCCGCAAGACCTCGGCCGGTTTTTATACGCAGGGATCCATGAAACATCTGATCCGGCTGGACGCTTTTGGCGGTTCGGGTATTCCGTGCGGTGTAGTAGGAAAGGGGGGGGCCGGTGGATTCGAGGCGAAAATGTCCGCCCGGATCCATGTCGGCGATACCATCCGGATCCAAAGCGGGTCCGATACCGGCGACGGTTTCAGTATGACCGTCCTGCATCTGGAAAACTCCCGCGGAAAGGTGATGAAAGTTCAGGCGGGGGAGATTTGTTTTATCCGCGCGGGCAAAGCGCCTGTGCCGGGGTCCCTGATCTACCGGACCGGGGAAGCCGCGGCCGATCTGACTGAACGGGTCGCCAAACTCCCGGCGGGGAAGATCCCGCTGGATTTCCAGGTCAGCCTGAACCGGGATTCGCTGTCGGTCCGGATCGACGGAAGCGGACTGGAATATCTCACTAACTTTCCGGCGCTGGATCCGGCCAGAAACCACGCCGTGTCCGCAGAAGATTTGCGCAACGCCTTTTCCACCGGTTCGGAGATTTTTTCCGTCGGACAACTTTCCGCGGAAGTTTCCGGCGAGTGGTTTCTGCCGTCCGGCCAACTGAAAGAACTGCGCCGCGCCTTCTGGAACTGGGCCGGGGAGCAGGTCCCGCGTGATCTGCGCCGGAAACGGATCCGCTGTGCACTGGAACGGTTCGAAGCGGACTGGCGGAAAGCCGGGGAACAGCCCCGTCCGGAAAAGTTCCCGGATTGCTTTGCCGCCGGAAAAAATCATACCGGACAATCCGGCTGCCGTGCCCGCGATCTGGAGTCTGCCGGTCCGGACGATGAGGTGATCCTGCCTCAATTCGTGCCGGAAACCGAACTGCCGGATTTGAAACGCCGGATCGGGTCGCTGGTGAAAAGCGGTGCGAAAATTTTCCGTTTGACCTCATTTTTTCAATTCATGCTGTTTGACGGAGATGATTTCCGGAATATCACGCTCAAAACCATGTTCCCGTTCCCGGTCTGCAATTCGCAGGCCGTGCTGGTATGCCGGGAATTCGGCGCAGCCGGTGTTCAGGCGTGGATCGAACTCGGCCAGGAGGATCATGACCAGCTGCTGGACCATTCCGCGCTTCCGCTGGAAGCGTATGTGTATGGGCGTCCGTGCATCTTCCTTACGCGGGCCGCCCTGCCGGCGGGTCCCGGATTCATCCGGGATATCCGGGGCAACCGCTTTGAACTGGCAAAACAGACCCGGCTGAGCGCATTGTATCCGGTGGAAGTTTTGGAGCTTCCGGTCCCCGAGGGCTGTTCGGCATTCCGGGATTTCCGGAAGGAAGAGGTGAGGCCGGGGGAGAAGAGTGGATTCAATTATTTTCGTGGATGGTCATAAAAAAAGAAACCGGCACACACTCTTTGGGGGGGGATGATATGAAATGTGCACCGATTTCATCTTTAATTTACATCGGACGGAAGAAAAATCAAGTATCATTCCGTAAAAAGTCTGATATTTACATGGCAGCAGGAGTTCAGAAAAATGAAAAAGACTTCCACACGGATCAAAGTGAATCTTCATACGCATACCGGACGCTGCAAACATGCCTCTGGCACCCTGGACGAATATTGTCAGGCCGCAGTCGAGGCCGGGATCTCCATCCTGGGCTTCAGCGACCATTGTCCGTTCCCGGATAAGGAATATCCGGATTCCCGGATGGATTTTGATGAACTTCCGGAATATGTCCGTGATATTGAATCTGCCCGGATCAAATATCCGGGAATGACCATACTCTCCGGTCTGGAACTGGATTACCGTCCGATCCTGGGCAAACAGTTTTATCTGGAAGAATATATGGACCGGTATCATTTCGATTATCTGATCGCCGGAGCGCATCACCTTCCGGCAGCGAACGGACGTCCGGCCCAGTATGTGAAGGCGGAAAATCCGATGTCTCTGAAAACGCTGCACGCTTTTGTGCATGAATCGGTCCGGATCATGGAAAGCGGCCTGATCGATTCTCTGACGCATCCGGATCTGACGGCAGTATGTCTGCCGCGCTGGACGCCCGATGTCCGGGCCGCTTATCTGGATATCATCGACGTTGCGGCCGATTTGCACATCCCGCTGGAGATCAATGCCTACGGTCCGCGTAAAAAATGGATCAACACGCCGGAAGGACGGCGGGCGCAATATCCCTGGATCCATTTTTGGGAACTGGTCGCGGAACATGGCGGGATCGAGGTCGTGGCCGGCTCGGATGCCCATCGTCCGGAAGATGTCTGGGGCAATCTGGATGATATGTATGATTTCGCCGCCCGCCTGGGGCTGGAGATAAGGAATTACGAACTTGCGCAGAAAATCATCCGCCGCAAGAACGGGGAAAAATAAATCTTTTTTCCCGGGTAAAACATTTTAATGAATAAAACAGTAAGAAATAACAACCGGCCTTTCTTGTTTTTCTTTCCGGCGGGATATAATGTATCATATCGGATCCGGAAAAACGTTGTCTGGGAAGACAAAAAATCGGATTTCAATATTTTTTAACATGAAATCAATATAGAAAGCAGGAAATATCCTCTTGCGAAAACTAAAATTCAATATATAATACCAGATGAAAGCCCCAGATGGGACTGCAAAGAACCAAGAATTTAATGGGAGGAAGAACATGTACAGTGACACATCCTTGGAAGCCATCATCGCAGGAAATGCCCGTCAGTTGGAGACCTGCTGTGAAAAATTGTACCAGGTCATGCCGGATTATTTCTTTGTGACCATCAATGATGAAGCGTTGGCCCTGCTGCTGCCGTGCATATCCCAGCTGCGTCCGGAGAGTCCGGCGATCGAACGGAGGCTGGACCGGAAATTATATCGCACTTATTTGGCCTCGCATGAGAACATTCACGAATACAATCTGGCGGAACAGCTGCATTTCAGCGGCGCACTGATCCATGAGTCCGCGCATCCGTTCATTTCGGAAAACGGCAAGGATTATTATCTGGTGGTGGAAGTGTTCACGCTGGAACCGGAATATGGTTCCGCCGGACGTTATTCCTTCAAAGAGATCTGTTCCTGTGCCCCGAAACTGGATCCTTCCCGCAAAACGGCACTGAAAAAACTGTATGACCGCCTGAACTGGAGCCAGCTGGACGACCTGACCGAGGACCGGCTGTATGAGCGTATGGAACTGGCGCTGGCCGTGGAAGGCCGGGCCTGCGCGGCCGTGCGGGTCACCGAACATGCCGACGGCTGCCGCATGCTGGTGCTGGCGCAGAACGCCGGCAGCGGAAGTTCGTATTTCAACCTGGTGGTGGCTGCGCTGAATCTTTTCGGATACAACATCAAGCGGGCTTACTGGCGCGAATTCGCCCATTCTTCCGATATCAACGATCTGGATCATGTGACTGTGGACTGCGGCAGTTTCTATTTTTCCGGCGACAAGAAAAAGCTTGGCGAACTGGAACGCGCCGTCAAAGCGCTTTACTGGGGAGGCATCAAAGATGTGTTCTATCAGGAATTCTGCCTGAAACGCGGTTTGAATCCTGCCGATGCGGATTTCTTCCGCGCCGCGGCCGAATTCCTGCACAGCCAGTTCGCTTTCGTCAACCATTCCGCCTATATGGAAAACAACATCAAGCGGATCATCACGATCTATCCCGAACTTTCCTTCCGGATCTTCCGCCTCTTCTGCGACCGGTTCGACCCCGCAAAAAAACGTCCTTCCGCGCAGCAGCTGAAAAAGGAGCGAGCCGCGATCGAAGAGGAGATCGCCGGGATCAACAGCGGTCTGCCCGAGCGCGACACCTGGGCGAAAAACATTTTCCGCGCCATGACGGTTTGGGTCGACTGCATCCTGAAATGCAATTTCTTTGTGGCGGACAAAGGCGCGCTGGCCTTCCGGCTTTCGCCCGCATTCATGCAATTCTTCGGTTCCCTGTCACAGAATTATGTGAATGCGTTTCCGGCGGACCGTCCGTTCGGAGTGTTTTTCTTCTTCCGTTCCAATGCCGCCGGATTCCAGATCCGTTTTTCCGATATTGCCCGCGGCGGCTGGCGGACCGTGATCCCGCGCAGGATCCCGGGATTCCTGGAAAGCCGCGACCTCTACAATGCGGCGCATGACGAACTTTTCCGCGAAGGATACGTTCTGGCCCATACCCAGCACATGAAGAACAAGGACATTTACGAAGGCGGGTCCAAGATGATCCTGCTGCTGGACACCGACCTGCCGCGGGAAAAAGTCAAACCGACCCTGTGGGAAGCCCAGGCGGCGGTTTTCGACGCGTTCCTGTCCCTGATCAACTGCGATCCCAAGGGAAAACTCCGCGAGCCTGCGATCGTGGACCTGCTCGGCAAACGCGAGATCATCGAGATCGGGCCGGATGAAAACATGTTCGACACCATGATCTCCTACATGGGCAATTATGCGGAAAGGCGAGGTTATGTTCTGGGCAGCGGCATCATTTCCGGCAAGCCAGAAAGCGGGATCAACCACAAGGAATTCGGCGTGACCAGTTTCGGCGTGCATACCTATCTCATGCGCACGCTCAAGGAATTCGGGATCGATCCGAGAACAGATGAATTCACGGTCAAGATCTCCGGCGGCCCGGCCGGCGATGTGGCTGGAAATATGATGAAACTCCTGCTCCGCACCGAAAAGGGCAAGCCGGTCTATCCGAAGATGCGCATCATCGCCATCACCGACGGTCCTGCCGCGATCTATGATCCCGCGGGGATCGACCGCGACGGACTACAGAAGATCCTACTCAAACAGAACCTGGATGCATTCGATCCGAAACTGCTCCGCGGCGAGGGCGCACACATGCTCTTCTCGGAGATCCTGACCGACAAGAACGGCGACGAACACCACCGGGCGATGGAGGTCCGGAAAGGGAAAAGGGTGGAGATCATGCTCAGCCGCGATGAATTCATGCGCCGGTTCCAAAGCAATCTGGAAACTTACGCCGACTTCTTAATCCCGTGCGGCGGACGACCCTCCACTATCAATTCCGGAAACTGGGACCGCTACGTCAAACGCGAGGGCAGGGGGTGTCTGGCTATCGTGGAAGGCGCCAACTCGTTCCTGACTCCCGATGCACGGATCCAGCTGCAGAAAAACGGCGTGCTGATCGTGAAGGATGCGTCCGCGAACAAGTGCGGCGTGATCACGTCCTCATATGAGATCCTGAGCGGACTCATGCTGAACGCCAGGGAGTTCATCCAGGCCAAACCGGTCCTGGTCCCGCAGGTGATGGAGAAACTGAAACTGACCGCCTCCCGCGAGGCCGAATGGCTGTTCTCCATGCGCAGCACCACCGGGAAGATGATGACCGAATTGACCGAGGACCTTTCCCGTTCGATCAATGCCAAGAACATTCAGATCGCCCAGTATCTGGACAAGCATCCGGAATTGATTTCGGACGAGATCATTCTGGCGCATCTGCCGGAACTATTCCGGAAGAAGTATAAAGCACGGCTTTCCCGGATCCCGGCTGAATACCGGAGGGCGATCGTTTCGGTCGAACTGGCTGCCCGGATCATTTACACCACGGCAAACAGCCTCGAATCGGAGATCGAACGCGTGCTGAAGTAAGCGGAAACGCGGATACGAACTATAGGGCTTATGAGATTTATAGGTCCTATAGGGGAAACGCGGGCGCAAACTGAAATTTTTTCGCAAAATATCGGCGGCGCAGCTGGACTTGTTCCCGGCTGCGCCGTTTTCCTGCAACTTTTTTTGATCCTGCTTTTCACCCCGGAATATGCCAATATCCTGCCGGTGGATCGTTCCGCGCAAAGCAAAAAGCATTTGTAAAAACCGGAAACTGCATTACATTGAACTGTTTGGATCCCGGCGGCCGGTTTTGGGGAGGAACCGGATTTCAGCCGGAAAAAAAACAGGATATTTCCGCAAAAAAGTTGCAAACTGTGGAACCTTTTTACGGAAACCGTGTCAATGGGGATGGTGACAGAGATGAATGGAGAAACCGGAAGTTATGAAGAAAGGCTGATCGCCGACTTCAAAGAGGGAAGCCGGGAGCGGTTTGATGAACTGGTCGCGGCTTATACTCAGAAGCTGTATCGTCTGGCGTATGGATTGCTGGGAAATCATCACGACGCCGAAGAGGTCGTCCAGGAATCTTTCGTCCGGGCCTACCGGGGTTTGGAACATTTTCGCGGCGATTCCAGCTTTGAAACCTGGATGCACCGGATCACGGTGAACCTGGCGCGGAACAAGTTCCACTGGAACCGCCGGCGCGGCGAGGGGATGACTGTAAGTCTTTCCGAGCCGTACGGTCCCGAGGATGAAAATGACCGGGATGCGGAACTGGAACTTCCGGATACGAGTTATTCTCCGGACCTGCTGATGCAGAAGGCGGAGATGCAGAAGAATGTGGCCGACGGAATGAATTCTCTGCCGGAATCCCTGCGGGAGGCTATGGTGCTGCGGCATGTGAAAGATATGCCGTATGAGGAGATCGCCGGTATTCTGAATTGTCCGGTGGGCACAGTGAAATCCCGGATCGCCCGCGGCAGGGAACTGCTGCGCGAATATCTGATGAACCTGGACGGGGAAGGCGGACCAATGCCTTCGCCGGATAAAATGGAAAAACCGAAAAAGGTGGAGTTGACGCAATGATGGCAAAGAAACAGAGCTGTCCGCAGGAGACCGGGACCCCGGGACGGGGCCTTCCGCAAGGGTGCCTTTCTGCTGAAAATCTGAGTGCGGAACTGGATGGGGAGTATACGTTTTCGCCGGAAGAGGAAGCTCATCTGAAACATTGTGCGCGCTGTCGCAATCTTTACGCATCCTACCGGGTGATCGACGATGCTGTGAGCCGTTCCCTGATGGTGAATTGCCCGAAGAGTGCCGGCATACGGATCCGGAAACGGGTCAACCGTTCCCTGGATATGCTCGCTCCGATGCGCGAACACCGCCCGATCCGATTTGCCGCGCTGGCGGCACGTGTGGCCGCGGTCGTGGCGCTGGCGGCCATGGCCGGGTATCTGATTTTTATCGACAATCCTTACGGCGGAGAGTTGGCGGAAGATACGCGTCCTCTGCCGTCCGCCGCCGCGAAAAGACCTTTCGAGCCTATGCCGGAGACATCCTCCGTATCTCCGGCCGGAGTGGATATCCGGAATCTGCAGCTGACTGCGGCGGGTGATCCTGTGCCGGTGCGGTTCCTGGAACCTTCGTCCGCCGCGCTCAAAGCGGAACATGTGGCCGTGATCCCCGATCAGGTGAAGCATGTGTGGCTGTTCGATCCTGCCTGGAAAGCGGAACAACTGGAAAATCTGCTCCGCGCCGGCATGGCTGAATCCGGCATCCCGCTGAAGGATGTGCAATTGAAATTCAACGGTCCGGATGAAGTGCGCGGCAGGATGCAGCTGACCCGCGGGCAGACAGTCGTCCTGACCCGTTTTCTGGCGGGGCGGGGTCTGCAGCTGGTTTCTCCGGTCCAGCCTCAGCCCGAGCAGAAACTTTTTGCCGGGACCGGCAGGGAACCAGTGGAATATGAGGCTGTTCTGATCCCGCGCGGGAAATGATTCCCGGACCTGTCACCCCGGCCGGGAATAGACGATCAGCGCTTTGGCATATTCACATCCCCGGTGCAGGGTCACGCGGTGCGGCAGGTTCGCTTTCATGTAAAGCGTATCCCCTTTCTCCATGACGTGACAGTGCTGATCGTCAAACAGCCGGTATTCGACAGATCCTTCCAGCAGTACAAAGAATTCCTCTGAATCATGCATCATGAAGTTCCGTTCTTCGGAAGACGGCGTGTATTCGATGATGAACGGGTCTATTTTCCGGTCTACCTGACGGCTGGCCAAAGCCAAATAACGGATGCCGAACCGCAGATTGTCGTCGCGGAAGACTTCTTCCCCCCGGTCCAGGTGTCCAAAGGAATATTCCGGTGAAGCTGCGGTTTCCTGAAAAAGTTCACCAAGCGGCGTTCCGAGCGCGGAAGCGATCTTGTCCAGTGCTTTCAGGGAGGGGGAGACCCGGAAATTTTCCACCTGGGAAATGAATCCCTTGCTGAATCCGCTTTTGGCGGCCAGTTGTTCCACCGTCATTTCCCGGGCCAGCCGGATCTTGCGGATATTTTGCGAGATTCGAAGCAGATCCATGCTTGGGTCCCCCTCACTTCCGGCTGAGGATATCGCGGAGTTTGGCGGCACGGTTGCTGGTGATGGAATCGGCTCCCATTTCGATCAGACGGCGTGCCTGTCCGGGCTGATCGACGGTCCAGACCGCCACCAGCATTCCGGCTTCATGGAGTTCCCGGATGTATCGGGCGTCGAGAAGATTTTCATTGGCAAAGGTATCGACCCCGTCCGCGTTCATTTTTTTCAATTCGTCAATAAGTTTTTCCGCCGTCATGTCTGCGGGCAAACCGGTGAGCCAGAGCGCACGGTAGTGCCCCATCTGCTGCTTCGCCAGTTTGATCATTTCCTTGTCGAACGAGATGATGACGATCTGTTCCGGGGTCATTTTTTCTTCGGCAAGGATCCTGGCCACTGCGGGCACCAGCGCGGGTGAGCCGGGCTTGAGTTCCACATAATATTCCCGGTCTTTTCCCAGATGCCGCAGCGTGTCCCGGAACAGCGGGATATGTTCATCCGGATAAGTCTCATTGGCGCCGGAAATGTTGACTTCGGACAATTCCCCGAGACTGGACTCTGCAATGACGAGATTCCGGTCGCCCATCCGTGCGGTGGTCGGATCGTGTGCAACCACGACTTCCCCGTCGGAGGTCAGATGGACATCGCATTCCATGCCGTCGGTATGGCGTTCCAGCGAGAGTTTGAAGGCCGCGATCGAATTTTCCGGGGCATCGATCGATTCTCCGCGATGGGATATCCATTTGACTTTTGAAGACATAAAAAAACTCCTTGAAAACTATTAGGATTTCGGATCGAAAATACGTGCATAGATCCCGGCGGGCAGAGAGCGGCCGGACCCGGTTTCAGGGATGGTCATTTCTCCGGACTCCAGCAGGGATGCCGCCTCGGGAAACACTTCGGCCAGACAGCGCCCCAGCGAGATCGGAGAGAATCCCTGGGAATGACAGCTCAGCAGGATGAAATAGGGATGATCGGTATCAAGAATGGCGCGGCAGTTCTCCAGCATGGAGCGGATCCCTTCTTCGATCTTCCATACCTGACCCTGCGAACCCCGGCCGAAACTGGGCGGGTCGAGCACGATCCCGTTGTAACGGGAATGTCGGCGGTATTCGCGGGCAACGAATTTCATGGCGTCGTCGCAGATCCAGCGGACATTGCCCGGGGTCTGTGGTCCGAGCGCCTGATTCTTTTTTGCCCATTCGATGATCCCGGCGGAAGCATCCAGATGACAGGTGTCCGCCCCCGCCTGCGCCATGGCGAGCGTAGCCCCGCCGGAGTAGGCAAAAAGATTCAAGGTCCGCGGTCGCTGCCCCATTTTCCGGATGCAGTTCCGGAGCCATTCCCAGTTGACCGCCTGTTCGGCGAAGAAGCCGAGATGTCCGAAATGGGTGGGTTTTATCAGCAGAGGAATGCCGCCCCAGGTCACTGCCCATTCCTGCGGCTGGTTTTTCTGCTTCCAGTTCCAGATCCCGCCTCCGCCGCCTGATTCGCGTTTGAATTCGGCATCGGCCCGGTTCCATTCCGCAGGCGGAAGCGTGGGCTGCCAGAAAGCATTGAGTGCCGGGCGGATGACCCGGTAGTTTCCGACTTGTTCAAGTTTACGGCCGCTGCCGGAATCCAGCAGCTTGTATTCGGGAGGGAGCGCTTTGTTTTTCATGACTGCCCCGATCGATAGATGACGACGCCGCGGGAAAGTGTCATGAACACCTGGCTGGTTTCGGAATCGAAAAAGGTGATGTCAGCCCGTTTCCCCGGAGAGAGTTCGCCGCGGGTGATAAGTCCGAGGTCCTTCGCCGGATTGCTGGTGAAACAGGCGGCCGCGCGGTTGAGCGGAAGATGCGCGTAGGTCCGCAGATGCATCCAGCCTATGTCCAGGGAATGCGCTGTTCCGGCCAGAACGCCGTCCCGGGTGAAGATTTTGTCGTCTTTTTCGTAATATCCGTTGGGCTGCCCGGGGGAAAACTGGATGCAGTTGCTGATCCCGATCACCTTGTCGGTCGGTTTTACCCGGACCGTGATGTCGACGATCCTGGGGTCGATATGCGCTCCGTCCAGAATGATTTCGGTGGAAACATCGTCATGGGTCAGCACGACGTCGGTGATGCAGGTTTTCCGGTGATGGATCGGGGGAAGTCCGTTGAACAAATGGGTGCAGCGGCGTGCGCCGGCATCGATGCACCGCAGGGTGTCGTCCGCATTGGCGATGGAGTGCCCCATGGATGGGATGACGCCGTTGTCAAGCAGGAGTTCCACCAGTTTTTCGGAATGTTCGAGTTCCGGTGCGAAAGTCATCAGTTTGATCCGTCCGCTGCCGGCTTCGAGCAGTTCATCCAGGAAACCGAAATCGATCGGGGAACAGCCCGCCTTGGGTTGAGAACCGGCTTTCAGCGGATTGATGAACGGACCTTCCAGATGGAGTCCGCACGGCACGGCGCCCGGCATGGGCTGCTGCATCATTTCCGCCAGCCGCCTGACGGTTTTGATCATCTTTTCCCTGGGCAGGGAGACCAGAGTCGGCAGGAAGGAGCAGACTCCTTTGGAAGCGAGAAAACGGCTGAGGTTTTCCAAAGTCTGTTCCGGTTCGCAGGCCAGTTCGGTATCGAAATTCCCGCCGCCGTGGACGTGGCTGTCGATCAGTCCGGGAAGGGCATAGCAGTTGGTCAGATCTATGACTTTGAGATTCGGTTCGTCTTGAGAAAATGCGGAAACCCCGCCGATCCCGATGATTTTTCCGTTTTCGCAGAGGATCCCCGCGTTTGGAATATTCACGTACGGCGTCAAACAGTAATCTGTCAGATAAAGTGTTCGGTTTTTTCCCATGTTGCTCCTCGGTGATACCTGGTGATGGAACAGATTTTTTCCCTGTCCGTAAGGTAATATTGCGTGCCGTTGTGTTTTTTTCAATCGGGAAAAAGAAAAATTACCCTATTTTTTGCTTCATTTTCAGGGGTATTTCCGTGTGGAGACTTGTATTTTGACTCTGCCGGTGCTAATGTAACGGAAAAAAGAAGGAATGGCTCTGCGGTTTTATGGAAAATATTTTGGAAAAGGGGGCGGCGTGAATATCATTGTCTGCATCAAACAGGTGCCTGGCACGGCACAAGTGGAAATCGACGAGAAGACCGGCGTATTGAAACGGGACGGAGTGGCTTCGAAGATGAATCCTTTCGACCTCTTTGCCGTGGAAAGCGCCATGCGGCTGAAAGAAAAATACGGCGGGACCGTCCGGGGGCTGACGATGGGGCCGCCGCAGGCGGAAAAGGTATTGCGGGAAGCATTCATGATGGGGGCGGACGAAGCGTATCTGCTCTCCGACCGGAAATTCGGCGGGGCGGATGTGCTGGCCACTTCCTATACGCTTTCGCAGGGGATCCGCCGGATCGGCGCTTTCGACCTGATCATCTGCGGGAAACAGACCACGGACGGGGATACGGCCCAGGTCGGCGCGGAACTTGCGGAATTCCTGGGGATCCCGCATCTCACTAACGTGAGTCGTTTGCTGGATCTGCTGGACGGGAAAAAACTGGATGTTGAGGCGGAAATACCGCTCCATGTGGTGAAGGTCCGGATGTCGCTGCCGTGTCTGCTGACAGTGGAAAAGGGCATTTACGAGCCCCGGCTGCCGTCGTTCCGGCGCAAACTGGCCACGGCGGACCGCAAGATCACCTGTTTCACGCTGGCCGAACTGGAAGACACGGATGCGCAGCATTATGGATTGAACGGGTCGCCGACGCGTGTCCAGCGGATTTTTCCGCCGGACGTTCAGAAGGAAAAAGAAACCTGGACCGGTTCCGGTGAAGAGTTGAGCAAACGGCTGTTCGGTCTGCTCAAAGAAAAACGTTTTCTGAGTGATCTGAGGTGAAATTATGGCGAAAATCGTGATCCATCCGGAAAAAGTTTCCGATATAAAAGCGCTGCAGGCCCTGTGTCCGTTCAATGCGATCGAATATGAAAACGGACAGCTTTCCATCAGTGCGGCCTGCCGGATGTGCCGGAACTGCTGCAAAAAAGGCGGCGGAGTGTTCGAATATGTGGAAGATCAGACAGTAAAGTCTGTGGATAAATCGCAGTGGCAGGGGATCGCCGTGGTGGCGGAACTGGTGGGGAAACGGGTCCACCCGGTTACCTTCGAATTGCTGGGCAAGGCCCGCGAACTGGCGGATAAGACCGGACAGAAGGTGATCTGTCTGCTGATCGGTCATCAGCTGGCGGACTGCGGGAAGGAACTGGGCGAATACGATGCGGACGAGATTTATCTGTATGACCAGCCGGAACTGGCTTATTTCCGGATCGAGCCTTATTGTGCGGCATTGGAAGATTTCATCCGGAAAGTGAAACCATCGGTGATCCTGGTCGGGGGAACCTCGGTCGGGCGTTCCCTGGCGCCGCGCACGGCGGCCCGGTTCCGTTCGGGACTGACCGCAGACTGCACCAAACTGGATATTCAGCCGGATACTGACCTGGACCAGATCCGTCCCGCGTATGGAGGCAATATCATGGCGCATATCCGTACTCCGAACCATCGGCCGCAATTTGCCACGGTCCGCTACAAGATTTTCCCTATGCCGGAGAAAAAAGCACCGCATGCGAAATATTTTGAATGGAAACTGCCGCAGGAAAAACTGGTATCGGGTATCGAATTCCTTGAAATGCGGAAAAAGATGAGTGAACGCGGGATCGAAGACGCCGACGTGATCGTAGTGGCCGGACGCGGGCTCAAGAAACCCGAAGATGTCTCCATGATCCGGGAACTGGCGGAACTGCTGGGCGGAGAACTGGGTTCGACCCGCGCCATGGTGGAAGCCGGCTGGATCGATCCGAAACGTCAGATCGGACTCAGCGGAAGGACCGTCAAACCGAAACTGATCATCACCTGCGCGGTCTCCGGCGCGGTGCAGTTCGCCGCCGGGATGAACGGCAGTGAACTGATCGTCGCGATCAATACCGATCCGGAGGCGCCGATCTTCAATATCGCCCACATCGGCATCGTCGGCGATGTTTATCAGGTGGTCCCGAAACTTATTGAACAAATCAAAACCGCCAAAGGAATTTGAAAATGGGAACAGTCTATAAAAAACTCGATCAGCAGGATCTTGATTTTCTGTGTTCGGTATGTTCGCCGGAACGGGTGTTTTCCGGGAAATCGGTCAGTCAGGATTACTGGCACGATGAACTCGGCGGGATCCGGAGCGAACCGGAAGCGGTAGTGAAAGTGCTTTCGGCCGAAGAAGTTTCCGCGATCATGAAATATGCGTATGAGCACAATATCCCGGTGACGCCGCGGGGGCAGGGGACCGGTCTGGTCGGCGCATCGGTGGCGCTGCACGGCGGGATCATGCTGGATTTCTGCGGCATGAACCATTTCCTCGAACTGGACGAAGTGAACATGGCCCTGACGCTGGAACCGGGTGTGCTGTTGATGGATATTGCCAAATACGTTGAGCCGCATCATCTGTTCTATCCGCCCGATCCGGGCGAAAAGACCGCGACTATCGGCGGCAATGTCAACACCAATGCCGGCGGCATGCGGGCGGTCAAATACGGGGTCACCCGGGATTATGTCCGCGGACTTCAGGTGGTGCTGCCGGACGGCAAAATCATCGAAGTCGGCGGAAAAATCGTGAAAAACAGTTCCGGATACGACTTGAAGGATTTGTTTGTCGGGTCCGAAGGGACTCTGGGGATCGTGACGAAAATAATCCTGAGGCTGATCCCGCTGCCGAAATGCAAGATCAGTCTGCTGGTGCCGTTTTCCGATCTGAAAGCCGCCATTTCCGCCGTGCCGGAAATCATCAAAACCAGTTCCGTGCCGACCGCGGTCGAATTCATGGAGCGGGAAGTGATCCTGGCGGCGGAAGAATTCCTGAACCGGAAATTCCCCGACAACAGCGCGGACGCCTATCTGCTGCTGACCTTCGACGGCATGAACCAGACCGAGCTCGAACTGGCTTATCATTCGGTGGCTGAACGGTGTCTGGAATTGGGGGCGCGGGATGTTTTCCTGTCCGACACGGACGAGCGTAATGAATCGCTTTGGGCGGCCCGGGGCGCTTTCCTGGAAGCGATCAAAGCCTCCACGGACGAAATGGATGAATGCGATGTGGTGGTCCCGCGGATCCATGTGGCGGAATTCGTCACGTATGCCGGATCCCTGCAGAAAAAATATCAGGTCCGGATCCGTTCGTTCGGTCATGCGGGCGACGGAAATCTTCACATCTACATCTTGCGCGACGGTTTGGGACAGGCGGAATGGGAAAAACGTCTGTCGGCTGTTTTTGCCGATTTGTACGGACGGGCGAAAGAGATGGGTGGACAGGTTTCCGGAGAACACGGGATCGGTTATGCCAAGAAGCCGTATCTGTGCGACTCATTGTCCCCGGATGCGGTCGGCCTGATGCGCGGGATCAAACAGGCTTTCGATCCGAAAAACCTGTTGAATCCCGGCAAAGTGATCGGGTGATCCCCGGTCATTCGTAAATCAGGATCTGTTCGTGTTCACGGCAGAGTTTGTACTTTTCCCTGCCGATTTTTTCCACGGCGAAGGACTGATGCTCCAGATCGTCCACTTCCTTGAGCATATTCTGATATTCCGCTTTCAGTTTGCGGTCTTCCTGTTCCAGACGGGAGACTTTGTCCTGCATGCTGCCGTATTTGCGGTAGACCGGAAGGATCATGATGACCGCGCCGACCAACACCGCGATCAGGATGGCATACAGTGTGGCGGAAAGCGTTTTTTGGATCTTGTTGCCCATATTCTGAATCCTTTCTCCGGCGGGATCAGACCTGAAGCGTCATCAGGAATTCCGCATTGGTTTTCATTTTCTTGAGTTTTCCGATCAGCAGTTCCATGGCTTCCACGGGCGGAACGCCGTTCATCGCCTTGCGGAGGGTCCAGACCCGCTGCAATTCATCCGGATGCAGCAGCAGTTCTTCTTTGCGGGTGCCGCTGCGTTCGATGTTGATGGCCGGATAGACCCGGCGGTCCACCAGATAGCGGTCCAGATGCAGTTCCATGTTGCCGGTTCCCTTGAATTCCTCGAAGATGACTTCGTCCATCCGGCTGCCGGTGTCGATCAGGGCCGTCGCGATGATGGTCAGGCTTCCTTTGCCGTCGATGTTCCGTGCCGCGCCGAAGAAACGTTTCGGTTTGTGCAGCGCATTGGCGTCCACACCGCCGGTCAGGATCTTGCCGCTGTGCGGCTGAAGGGTGTTGTAGGCCCGGGCCAGACGGGTGATGGAGTCCAGCAGGATCACCACGTCTTTCCCGTATTCGACCATGCGTTTGGCTTTTTCAATGACCATTTCAGCGACCTGGACATGCCGTTCCGGCGGTTCGTCGAAGGTCGAACTGACCACTTCCGCCTTGACGGAACGCTGCATGTCGGTCACTTCTTCCGGACGTTCGTCGATCAGCAGAATGATCAATTCGACTTCCGGGTTGTTCTTGCTGATGGCATTGGCCATCTTCTGCATCAGGACGGTTTTCCCGGTCCGGGGCGGAGCCACGATCAGACCGCGCTGCCCCATACCGATCGGGGTAATGAGATCGACCACCCGGGTGGAGATCTCCTCCGGAGCATTTTCGAGCAGCAGACGGCGGGTCGGGAAATACGGAGTCAGGTCGCTGAACGGAATGATGGTACGTTTCCGTTCGGGCGGTTCGTGGTTGATGCTTTCGACCTTGAGCATGGCAAAGAAACGTTCTTTCTCGCGCGGCGGACGGATTTGGCCCGTGATGAAATCGCCGGTTTTTACCGAGAATCGTCGGATCTGCGAAGGACTCAGGTAAATATCTTCCGAAGACGGCAGATAACTGTAGGCCGGCGAGCGCAGGAAACCGAACCCGTCGGGCAGGATCTCCAGGAATCCGCTGCCATACATGATGCCGTTGCGTTCGGCATTGACCCGGAGGATCTCGAAAACCAGTTTGGATTTTTCCAATGCACCGACGCCTTCAATGCCCATTTCCCGCGCCATGGTGCTGAGTTTTTCCATGGACATTTCCTGCAGTTCGGAAATGTTCACGCTCGGGACCGGCGCTTTGGGCGCATTGTTTTCCGCCGCGGCATCCTGCGGCATCTGATCCGGCGCGGACACCGGCTGGACCGGCTGCTGCCGTCCCAGCTGGGAATAATTGTTGCCGGAATTATAATCCTGACCGTTATCGGAATAATTGTTGTAGTTCAGGCGGCTGTAGTCGTTCGGATAGTTGTTGTGATTCTGACGGTTGCCGTTCTGGTTGTTGTGGAAAAACCGGCGCTGGCCGTCCTGCTGGTCGTCGTCGTAGCGGTTGTTGCCCCGGGACTGGTAATTGTTGTTCCTGCGCTGCATCTGATTCTGGTTGCGGCGGTTGTTATTGTTGTTGAAATCCTGCCGCTGCTGGTTTCTCCGCATCATGTTCCCATTCTGCTGGCGGGGCTGCTGCATCTGGTTCTGATTGTTGCGGCGCTGGCCCTGAGTGCCGGACTGTTCCTGCGGATATTCCAGGTCGTCCGTATCCATCGGTTCGGCGGGAACGGATGCCGGTTCTGCATAAGTCGCACTGATGGGTTCCGGCGCGGGCACATAATCGTCATCGTCCTCCGGCGGTCCGAAGGAGACCGCGTTCATCGGTTCCTGCGGGACCACGAGCCGGTCCGGCTGGATATTGGCGGTATTGATTTCCGGTTCTTCCGGGGATTTCGGTGCGGACACCGCTTCCGGAGCCGGCGCTGCCGGCGGCAGATCTGCCGCCGGAGCGGCTTTCTCTGCTGGTTTTTGTCTGGGCGGACGACCGCGTCTTTTCGGGGCCGGTGCAGCTGCCGGGCTGGCCGGGGTCTGTGGGGTTTCCGGTAAAGAAGCGGGACCGTTGATTTCGTTCTGATCCATGTTTGGATGCTCTCCTGATTATAATATTAAAATTAAAAATGTTTTTTTATATCTTGATCGATTTGCCGGCACTGTTCTTCCAAAAGGTCCAGACCGCCTGCATTGACGATTCCGTAATCGGCAAGTTCAAGTTTGCGCTGGGCCGGGAACTGAGACGCGATCCGGCGGGATGCGTGCTCGTCGGTCCATCCCCGGGTCCGCAGACGTTCCAGCTGGATCTGCGGCGGCGACCAGACCGCAATGGTTTTATCCATTCCTGCATTCCAGTTTGCTTCAAAGAGCAGCGAGACTTCTATCAGGATGAACCTGTTCCGGCTTTGGGCGGTCCGGTTTTCGATCCGGGAAAAAATTTCCGGATGCAGGATCGAATTCAGCCATTTCCGTTCCGTTTCGTCTCCGAAAACTTTTTCCGCGATCGCTTTCCGGTCGGGCCGTCCATCCCCGGAGAAAACCGACTCTCCCCAGCGGGATTCCAGCAGTTTCGTGAACGGGGTGTCTTTTTCCGAATAGATCTCATGACAGATCAGATCGGCGTCAAAGCATTGCCAGTCCGGAAAAGAACTGAAAATTTCTCTGACTGCTGATTTTCCGCAGCCGGGACCACCCGTCAGTCCTGTTCGTATATGATCCAAAAAACTCTCCTGAAAAATTAACCGATTTGCGTTACAGTCCGAAATCCGGGAACAGACAATATCAAAGACAATATGTCAAATGGGGAAAACTACCGTCACGCATTGAAAAATTTCCGAAAAAAGGGAAAAAATCTGTTTATATGACTATACTTTATCACATTTCGGGTTATATTTCAAGTCAAAATCAATTTTTTTTTGAAAGAAAAGGATTTTATTGATGAAAAGACTCAGCTGCAAAGAATTTGCCGCCGGAAATTGGCTTGCACTCAACCGGATCGCTTACCTGGACAATCACGGTGTTGAACGGATCTGGGAATCCGTATCCCGCAAAAAATCCGCAGGAGCAGTCGCTATCATCTGCACTTTGATCCCATCCGGACGCCTGATCCTGGTCCGTCAGTATCGTCCGCCGGCCGACAATATGGTGATCGAATTCCCCGCCGGGCTGGTGAATCCGGGTGAATCTCCCGAAGAAACTGCAGTCCGCGAACTGCGCGAGGAAACCGGCTATCGCGGACGTCTCATCCGCATGGTGCCTGACACTTTCAGTTCGCCCGGCCTCAGTTCGGAGATCGTCCGGCTGGCTGTGATGGAAGCCGATGAAAATGCGCAGGGGGAACTGGTCACCGAATTCGACGAGACCGAGGATATCGAAACGCTCCTGGTCGATCCGGCGGAAATGGAAAATTTCCTGCTGGATGCCACCCGCAGAGGCGACCAGGTGGACGGCCGGGTCAGCGCCTTTTCCGTCGGATTGGGGCTGCTGAAACGCTGAGCGCAGCTTTCCCGGCAACATTTCGTACATGAAAAAAGCCGGTCCCGCATGGAACCGGCTTGTGAACTCTATTCGGGAAAATTATTTGATTTCCGCGATCTTGACGTTCATGGTTTTCTTCGCCGCATCGATCTGATCCTTGACCGTCTTGGCGATCTGGTTGTTTTCCAGATTTTTGCGGATAGCAGGTTTGACCTTGGCCAGCGGAGTGACCGAAGCGGGGGTCTTGCTGGTCAGTTTGATGATGTGATACCCGAACTGGGTCTTCACGATGGGAGAAAGTTCGCCCGGCTTGTTCAGGGCAAAAGCGGCCTTTTCAAATTCAGGAACCATTCTGCCGCGGGTGATTTCGCCCAGATCGCCTTTGTTTCTCTTGCTTCCGCAGGCGCTTTCCTTTTCAGCCAGGGCACCGAAATCAGCTCCCTGCTTGATCTGAGCCAGCAGTTTTTCGGCTTTGGCTTTGGCTTCCTGATCTTTTTTCGCTTTGGCCGCTGCATCGGGTTTCTGCTGAGCATTCGGATCATCCATGGTGGAGATCAGGATGTGGGAAACTCTGATCTTTTCCGGAACTCTGAACATGTCCTGGTTTTCCCGATAGTATTTTTCAATGTCGGCATCCGTGATTTTGATCGTCGGACGGATCTTGCTTTCGACATATTTCTGGATGGCGGAAAGACGGAGCGTATTGGGATCTTTGACCGCTTCTTCCTTGACATCCTTCAGGGTCTTGTTCTGCAGTTTGAGCTGCTGCTCGATCATGTCACGCTGGTTGGCCGGCATGGCTTTGATCTGCTGGTCGATCATGGACATCGCCAGTTCTTTGGAGGGTTTGATCCCCGCTTTTTCCGCCAAGGCAAGCAGAAGTTCCGCTTCGACCATGGCGCTGATCATCTGTTTGGACTGCGCCTTGATCATTTCCGGCTGGAGCTGGGCAATATATTCGACCGGGACATTGCCCAGCTGTTTCAGAAACTCAGCCTTGGTGATCTTCTTGTTGCCGATCGTGGCCAGCACATCCGGCAGGAAGGCAAAAATATCATTCAGAGTTTTTGCTTTGGGCGGAGTTTTTGATTCGGCTTTGGCTGCAGGAGCGGGAGCCGCTTTCGGCTGAGCTTTGGCCTGGGCAGCGGGAGCCGCTTTCGGCTGAGCTTTGGCCTGGGCAGCGGGAGCCGCTTTCGGCTGAGCTTTGGCCTTGGCAGCGGGAGCCGCTTTCGGCTGAACTTTGGCCTTGGCAGCGGGAGCCGCTTTCGGCTGAGCTTTGGCCTTGGCAGCGGGAGCCGCTTTCTGCTGAACTTTGGCCTTGGCAGCGGGAGCCGCGTTCTGCTGAGTTTTTGCCTCTGCGGCCGGAGCCGGTTCGGTTTTCTGCTGGTCTTTGCTGCAGGAGGCAGAGAAGAACAGGCAGGCGGCGGCAACCGTAACAACGGATGTCGTTACAAACAATTTCTGACTTTTCATACTTTTTTCCTTTCTATAAAAAAGTTGTTGCATTATGGCTTTTCGATCCCATCCGGATCTGCAAGCAGGGAAAGGAGCCCCTGTTTATCCCCGGGTGATTCCATCGCGTAAGCCGCGGCAAAAACCGCAGCGACTCTGGAGTCTCTGGCCTTCAGGGCGTCTATCGTCATCTGCCGGAATTCCCAGAGCATGATCGCTTTTTCCCGATTACGCAGTTCCGGAATAACAGACTCTCTTTTTTTAATAAAGTTCGCTATTCCTCTCGATATTTTGACATTTTCCGTTATTTTTTTCAATTTGGCCAGTTCCTGCTCAAGCTGGTCCGAATGGCGGGCCGCTTTCGTCGCCTGGATCTGCTGGTCCAGCTGGACGATCCGGGCAAGCTGTTCTTTCGTGCTGGTCGATTCGTCCGTGGTTCCGTATTTTTCCTCATGATTCTGAATGGTCATAAGTGCCGCTTCAAACTTCCCGTCATGGATGTATTTGTTGACGACCGAGGTCATACGGTTGAAACGGATGGTGTTTTCCAATTCCGCCAAAAAGATGTTCGAGGGATCCAGGGCACGCATTTTCTGGATCTTCAGCATTGTTACGTTGTATTGGTGTTTCCTGGCCGAGTCATATATTTCCAGCAGCAGTTCCGGCTGCGTTTTGGGAGGCGGCGGAACCTTTTGCCTGGAGCAACCAGAGGAAAACAGCAGCGCCAGTCCCGCACAAAATGCCGGCATCAATATATTTTTCTTCATCATCGAACTTCCTCCGTCGCATCATAAAAAGACATTATAACTTAGCAGTTGAACGCAATTTTACAAACGGAAAAATAAAAATCTTGCAAAAATCGTTGCCGGAGCGAGGCGGAAGACAGGAAAAGACCCCTTCCGGCCGTCGGTCCGTTTCTTTCCGCTCCGGTTTCCATTTTGGCAGGATCGACTCATTTGAGTCTTCCCGCTTTTTTGTCTGCCCTGTATCTACTATGGTATGCTGGGAAAGCGATAGAGTGCGTGCTCAGCTCTCCTGGAATTTCCGCATGTCGGCGCAGAAGACGCCGCGATATCCCTTATACATGGCATTGAACAGCAGCAGATTGTAATGGTCGCACCAGACCGGATGCGGATCGAGCCGGGCATCGATTCCCCGGCCGGACCCTTCGGTCAGAGTGTCGATCCACGCCAGCACCCGTTCGGTGTTTTCCTTCAGGTCGAACAGCCGCAGCGGAATTTTCCCGTCTTCCGCGGTGAAATTCTCGAAGCGGTAGCAGTCGGTGATGCCCCAGCGTCCATTGCGGTGGAACGAGGGATGTCCGCTGCCGGTGAACTCGCCGATCGGCTGGAGTCCGGTCCCGTCGCAGTTGACCGTGCAGAGCCGCATGCCCTTCCGGAAAAGGTTCAGGTTCATGGTGAACCCGCTGCTGTCGTTCCGCCAGTTGGTGTGGTGTCCGCCCTTGTCCCATTCCGAGGCCGGGATGGAAAGGAACAGTTCCCGGCTGGCCAGCTCGAAGGAGAAAACATCAAACCGCAGGGCGTCTCCGAGATGATACATCGAACAGAACATCTTCCCTTTCTGATCGGGGAAGAACCGCAGCGAGAACATGATCTTTTTCCCGTCCGGGCTCCATTTGGTGTGGAAGGAATACAGTTCGCTGTTCTCATATTCCGCCCGCCGTTCGGCCGTGAGGGTCCTTTCCGCGGCTTCGCGGATGGAGATCAGCAGACGGGTCTTCCCGGTGGCGATATCCGTGAGCCAGACACCGTCTTCCGCGGTGGTCCCTTTATAGTAGGGGACCTGCTGGTCCGGGACGACGACCCCGTATCCGCCCTGAGTGCGGCGCATGGCTTTCAGATTGGAGCTGACTCCGTATTTCCCATCGGGCGAGACATGATAGACCGTATGTTCCAGTTTGCGCCAGGCGCCGGACAGCGGATCCAGCACCACGCCGAACGGCTCCCAGGTCGCCGTATCCATGTCATTGAAGATCAGTTCGGAATCCGAGGCGCCCCAGTTGATGTTCGCGCCCATCTGATATTCCCAGCCTGCTGTTTTCCAGACGATCCGTTCTTCGCCGGTCTGCAGATCGACCACTACCACGTTTCCACGGTCGCCGGGTTTGGGAACATCGTCGTGGTCCGGCAGCTGGAACGCCGCCAGATAACGGCCGGACGGGCTCAGCGGCGGGGTATCGAAAAAGCGGTGGATCAGCTGGTTGGAATGCGGCGTCAGACACCAGATGGGAACCTCGGGCGAACCCTCGGTATAACGGGGAAAATGCAGGTCGAGATCGATCATTTTTTTCTGTTCCTTCCTTTATTTTGAAATATGTTCAAACACGGCAAAAGATGCTTTGCTCATCATCGTCAATTTCCCATTCAGAAGAGTTCCGTTTCCGGCGATCAGTTTCCACTGTCCGTCTTTCAGGCCGGGGAAATATGCGGTCTGACGTTTCGAACCGATTTCCCGGAAGAAGACCGCAAACCCGGACGTGGAGACCAATCCGGAAATGCTCTTGCCGGAAGGCTCTTCACCGACGGGATAGATCTCTCCGGCGAAAACCCGGTCCCGGATCCGGCGGTGCAGTTCCATCATCCGGCGGTATATCCTGCGGGTCTTTTGCGGAACGGTGGACGGCGCGAACCACAGCAGCGGATTGGCAAACAAGGCGACTGCCGCCCAGTATTCCAGCGGATAACGGCAGCATTCCGGCCGCGGCGGCGGATCGTCCGCGGAGGCGCGGGCCAGATAATCTTCAGGGTAGGGGATTTCGATCTGCAGCGATTGCGGACGGGTATATTTTGCCAGCAGCCATAATGCCCGCAGTGTTTTTTCCGGGTGGTATGCTTTGTTCCCCCGGACAAAAAGATAGCGGTTTTCCAGGAAGATGTTGCCGAATTCCAGGAACTGGAAATAGCCGGCACGCTGTCCCGCGGTCATATCCAGGTTGAAAAAGATTTTTCCTCCGCTTTTTTTCCGCAGGAAAGTGAACAGCGCCCGGAGATTCTTTTCCGCTTCCAGCGTCCGGAGTTTCACCGCGTCGATCTTGAAGCAGTCGATCCCGTATTTCCGGTGCATTTTCCACAGGATCTCCGCCGAACTTCGCCAGTCGCGGTATTCCGCATTTGCCGATGGGGCGAACCAGAGCGCAGGCAGGACTCCCGCTTTCCGGCAGTCCCGGATGATGCCCTGAAAAGTTTCGCGCACGGTATCCCGGAGTTCCCAGAAATCCGCGGTCATATGGCGGTTCCAGTCGACCATCTGGACCAGGCCGTTTCCATGCTGCCAGCCGTCGTCGAACTGATAATGGGTCGCTCCGACTTCCGCGGCCGCCTTGCATTCCTTTTTCAGGAAATCCGGAGACACCAGTTTCGGAAACCGGCCGCATCCCCACGGATTGACAGTGATGGAATAAAAGGCGGAAGAATCATAGCGCCGTGCCAGATATTGCTTCAGGATGCTCTTTTTATCTGCCTCGTCCTGATAGACCAGCAATACATGCCGGAAAGACTTGTAGGTCCGGTTGGCGCTTTGGATATCCTCCGGCGCGAGTCCCCACGTGCAGGATCGGATGACCCGCGTTTCCGGATCGTAACGGAAATCGTATGCTTCCCAGTCCCGCCGCTCCGTGCTGGGCGGCGCTTCCTGCAGGAACACCAGACCCGTTCCCCTGCCGTCGTCGCAGTAAAGCAGGTTCCCCGTCAATTCATTGCCGGCGGCGGGATGTTCCAGGACCGGGACCGGTTCATCATCGGTGCGGCCGCGGAATTCCACGCTCTGTCGGGGCAGGATCGAAGGCGCCAGCTGCAGGGCATCGCCGGTGCTTTCCGGAGAGCCTGCCTGAAGACACCGGTTGCGGTGGCTCCAGTAGATGTTGGGCGTGACCGGCGTGCGCAGGGAACATTCCATTCCGATCACAGCCATCTGAGGGTAAAGAATATAACTTTTCTTGTAAAGACTTCCGCTTACCGGTTCTTCCATGGAAATTTCCACGACCAGGCGCGGCGCTTCAAAAAAATCACGCTGTTTTTTATGGCAGCGGACCGATTTTATCTGCCATGGGACTTCCGCTCTCCCGACTTCGTGCATTCCGATGAAGCCGAGGTCGCAAACCGGATTTTTTTTCGACGCCAGTTCCGTGCCGTCGGCGGTCTGCAGTGAGACTGTCCGGGGCGCTCCGCGAGACAGGTCAAGGGTCCGGCGGATCCGGCTGTTTTCCAGGATCAGCAGATCGCCTTTCCGGCTGATCCTGATATCTTCCCATGCCGCCAGCGTTTCAAGGTGAGTATTTTTGTTGCGGGCCATTTTTTTTCTATTCCTTTCGTGGGTAAAAATATAATGCCGAAATTAAAAAAAGCAATGAAAACCTTTCCTTTTTCATTGCTTTTTCCCTGATGCTTTTCCATCCGGAGTCTGCCGCCCGGGAATATCGCGATGGCTTTCCCTTTGAGAACGTTCCTCCTGGTTTACGGAAGACCGTCGCTTTTTTCACCCCCGTCAGGCGGCAGGGGGACGGATCAGGATCATTTTTCCCTTGCCGCGCACCGGCAGTTTTTTGAGTTCGTATGGGAGGAAGAAATTTTCTCCCTGCCGCAGACATATTCCGCCCAGATCCAGTGATCCTTCCGTTACGATCCCGATCCCGCAGGAATCAGAATTGTCCAGTTCCCAATTTCCGTCCACCTGCAGTTCATACGCGGAAAAGAGTTCGCAGTCTTCCGGGGCGATCAGGGCCCGGAAGCACCCTGCGGACGTTTTCCGCACGGGTTTCGGAACGGGCGAAAATCTCGCCCGGATCTCTTCCGGAGTCTGCGGTGTGAAATCAAACATTCCGACCGCCGTTTCCGGGGCGATCCCCATGAACCGCTGTTTTTCGTTCAGCCGGACGGTGCAGCATTCGATTTCCGGGATGACCACCCAGTCACTGGGTTCCATGATCTCGACCATCGTCACGCCGGGGCCGATCGCATGAGGCACGCCGCCCCGGATGATGATCGTGTCGCCCGGCTTCACGGTGATTTTGTTCAGCATGGCCAGTCCCTGTTCGAATTTCCCGGCCAGACATTCCTTCTTGAAAATTTCCGGATCCAGCTGTTCATTGAATCCCACCAGCAGATACGGGGCTTCCCCGTTGACTTCGCGGGTGGCAAGGACCAGCCATGCTTCCGTCTTCCCGTAGGATGAATTCAGATATTTGCGCGCGTCCGCTTTGGTCGGATGCACCTGCAGCGGGAGCTGTTCGGCGGAGTCCAGCAGCTTCACCAGCACGGCCGGATCGGCCCCGTAACGGCGGAAATGTTTTTCCCCGAGCAGTTCGACGGCATGGTCCGCCAGATATTCGGGAAAACTGACGAGCGAATCCCCCAGCCGGATCTTGCTGATCCCGTGTCCGGGGGAATGATAGGCCCTGCCGTTTCCTTCGATGCAGGAAGCGATCCAGTTTTCCGGGTAGCGGGAATCTTCCGCGGGTTCGACGCCGCAGAGCCGGTCGATCCCCGATCCCCCGAGATACAGCCGCAGCACCCTGTTCGGCGCAAACGGCAGGATGGACGGTCCTCTTTTTTCAGACGGCCCGAGTCCGTTCTTTTCTGGTGAATAAGTCATTTCAACATTCCGATCCGTTTTATCTGTTGCCGATGCCGCCGATGTGCATTTTCACCGTGACGGCTTTCTGCGGCGGCACCTTGATTTCCAGTTTTCCTGTATTTTTGCACAAAAGGGAAATTTCCCGCTCGGCAAGGTCGCAGAGATGTGCGGACACCACCGGCTTCGCCAGAGTCAGTTCTGCCACTTCATCCCGGTCGCCGGGGTTGAACAGCCGGATGACCGTTCCATTACCGTCCGCCGCCGGTTTGAGCGCGGAGAGAACCGCTTTGCCGTTCAGATTACCCCATTCTCCGCATGGGACCTCACTCGGAGCGGCGGCAAGAGTCAGAGGAATACCGGCGCGCAGTTCCTGCAGTTCGCGGTAGAGCGCGCACGGTTCGACGGCGCCCGAAAAGAAGCGGTACACATAATCGAATTCGAGGCGGCCGTGCAATGCCCCGTCCGGTTCTCCGTTGTGATATACGGTCCGCCGGAACGAGCGGAAAAGCGTGACATAGATATTAGTCTCGTCCCAGGGGACGCAGGCGGCTTCGTGCAGTCCTGCCGGATTGAGGAACGCGATGCCGCGGTGTCCGTCGTCACGGGCGAGGATGCCGCTGAAATTCTTTTCCCATACCTCCGGTTCGATATCGTCGAGCGTGCGGTCACCGAAGATCAGTCCCGGCTGACGGCGCAGCAGCGTGAAGGCCTGTCCGGCAAGGTAGTCGCCCTTCATCCCGGTCGGAACGACCAGACGCAGACGGAAGTCCGAAAGCTGGTTTTCCACTGTGGAATGGATCCGCAGGAAACGCGCTTCCCGTTCCAGGGAAACGACCGTGGATATGGTGAGCAGTTCTTCCACTTCCGACGGACGGGTATCGGTGTAGACAGCATTGACCGAAGAATGGAAATCAAGCTCCTTCGGGAAGCGGTATTTCTGGACGATCTCGAATTCGAGCAGCATTTCCGTATCGGTCTTCACCCGGACTACCGCCGACTCCGGCGCACCGCATTGGCTGCAGCCGTTGAGCGGCGAAACGAAAAACCATCCGTCGCCGTTGTCGCTGTCCAGCAGATAGTTGTTGAGACCGTCATATTCGGCGCCGGTTTCCTTGTCGGTAACGCGGAAACTCCCATCGGTGCGGATCTCGAGTTTCAAATAAGCATTCTCGCCGCCGCGCAGTCCGGAGCGGAGCGTGCTCTTTTCGCGCTTGTGGATCTTGGCCGAAACCAGGCTGAACTCCGTCCAGCCTGCGCTGTTCAGTTCGGTTTCCAGCGCCAGCGTGCATTCGTGCTTGGGCGACATGAAGGCGTGCACCTGACTTTTTTTCATCGCGAGCAGCGCAAAATCGACCTCTTTCCCGTGTGAATCGAGCACGCGGAAAGCCGGGATCCCTTCCGGTGCGCCCGGATCGCGGGTATGCGGGAAATTCGTAGGCAGCATTACTGATACGCGGAATATGCCTTTGCGGCGGACCGGCAGCGGGTTGAAGATCCGGAAAACGAAATCCTCACCCGATACCTGAAACGGGGGATTGTAGCGGTCGAAGATCCCGTCGGCGACCTCGTGGACGATGCCGTAACGGTGCATCTGCATCCGGTGTGTTTCATCGGGCGAACAGCCGCAGACGGAGTCATGCGCCTGATTTTTCAGGAGTTCCTTCCAGGCATGAAGCAGCAGCATCCGGTCGGTTTCGGAGACCTTTCCGCGAATGGCGAGATACGGTTCCAGTTCCATCTCAAGACGGTTCTGGGCGAGATCGTTGGCGAGCTTGATATCATACCGGGCCGAGATCGAGTGGGCAACCAGCCTCATGGTCCCCTTGGAACTGCCGGGATGGACCAGTTCGCCGGAAACCACGACCTGGCCGCGGTCCTCGTCAAGTTCCGGCAGAACGCGGTAGTCGCTGTTGATCACTTCGGAGCCTGGATACATTTCGCGGACAAAATCGAGTATCTGCGGGATCTGATGATGCGGCAGGGAATGGTCGCCGCCGTCCTGCAGGATCACGGTATCGGCACAAAGCTCCGTCCGCTGCTCGACATACGCACGCAGTTTTTCCTTGAAAGCTTCGAAATCGACCGGTTCGTCTTTTTTGCCGATGATATGGGTGAAAGCCCCGTAGCTGTCGACATATCTCAGCAGCCCGATTTGCGTGCCGTCCGGCGACTGCCAGCGCAGAAACGGCGGCAGTTCCGGCGCCAAACCACGCGCCATGACCGCCTTGCCGATGCCGAATCCGGCGAGGATCTGCGGCAGCTGGGCGATGTGCCCGAAAATATCGCAGACGTAACCGACGGGCCACGGTTCGCAGCCATGGGCGCGGCAGATCTCGCGTCCGACCAGCAGATTGCGGATCAGCGACTCGCCCGAAACGAGAAATTCGTCGGGCATGGTGTACCACGGACCGATGTTGAGTTTTCCCGCGGCGATCAGTTTTTCCAGCCTTTCCCTCAGGTCGGGACGGATCTCCTCGACGTCCTCCAGCCATACGGTCTGGCCGTCAAAGGTGAATTTCCCGTATTCCGGATCGTTTTCGAGCCGGTCCAGAATATGAAATACAAGTTCGATCAACTTGATCCGGAAACGCTCGAACGGCAGATACCATTCCCGGTCCCAGTGAGACGAGTTGAAGTAATAAAAACGCATGATCCCGATCCTCCTTCCGGAACACTCTCCATATTTCCCCGGCAGAGTTCCCGGCTGTTCCTGTTTGATTGTTTTCAGAATATTTCTTTCCTGACCGGAAGCGGATATACATCCATTCCGGAAATTATTTCTGTCCCCCGGCGCGTTTTATGTCCCGCACCATGAATGTGACCGTCACGGTCTGGCCTTTTCTGCATTTGATCCGCTGTATGGCGCGATTGTCGTGCGAGACTTCAATGTATTTTTTCCCGGATGCCGCGTCGTTCCCTTTTTTCAAGACATAACTTTTCTTTTTGGCGTATATGGTCCAGTTTTTGAGCATTCCTTTTCTGGAGTCCTGGTGTTCAAAACTGCCGTTTTTGAGCAGTGCGCCTTCAATGTGGATACTGTCGTAAGCGATCCAGGGGCGCGTTTCCTTGCCTGCTGTCCATTCTGCCATCAGGTGGATATCCACCTCGCAATCTTCCTTGGCGGAGAACTGGAAACTGTTTTCCTCCCAGGTTTCTCCTGCTTTGCCGGTGATCAGCAGGCGGCAGTTTGCGTTTCCCTTCAGCCATTTCGCGTTGTTTCCCCGCACTCCTTCCGAACCGCCTATGAATTCCAGTCCGCAAATGTTTTTATCGACCAGAAGATCGATCCGGAAATCCGTTCCCGTCAAAGTCGCGGCCGGGAGCATCGCGGCTCCGAACAGAATGGCAGTCATCAGTCTTTTCATTTTTTCTCCTTGCCGGTCTCAACCGGCTTTGGGGTTCGGTTGTTGTTCGAAATTAGAAAATATACTATTTTCCCGTTGATCCGGACAGTTCCGTTGTTGCCGGCTGTCCGCAATAGGTCCCGGAAGGCAGCCGCAGCTTATGATTTTTCCCGTTCCAGGTGAGTGTAACGGAATCCCGTTTCGGATCCTGCTCCGGATCGCTGACCGTCACCCGGATCTTTCCATCCTGGGTTTTCCGCAGCAGCACAACCGCCGGAGCATCGACTTTCAGGCCGCCGGCCTCGCCGGGCTTGAAGAAGACCGCCGCCAGCGTGCCGGAACTTTTCTCCCGGACGACATGCGCATCGGAAGTCGCCGACACGATTTCGAACGAAGGTTTTTCCGCCCGCTTTTTCAGCGTGGCGAAATCGGGGCAGTGGAGATCCACCGCGTAGGCGTATGAGGCATTT
>Ga0256405_10001172_pt1 | contig 75101 bp, 69 predicted proteins | sample RumenRJG_02DNA_FD_189096 | JGI IMG/M metagenome (GOLD analysis project Ga0256405, IMG submission 189096) | Bovine rumen microbial communities from Lethbridge, Alberta, Canada - RJG_02 | ecosystem: Host-associated > Mammals > Digestive system > Stomach > Rumen | place: Canada: Alberta...
TCCGCTTGACGCAACTCATAAAATACCGTGGGTCGCACGGGAATCTACGCCTGTGGAGAGAGTGTAAGTCGCCGCAACTCTTCGGAGTATGTAGTGCTGTTCTCGTTGAAGCAGGAAGCTCCCGCCTTTATAGGCGGGGGTACGTTCACTCTCCTTCTATCCTCGATCCCGTAGATACCTGATGGCCCGCAGCCGCCCCGGAACAATGGCAGAGCCCCATGGAGCGGATTCCCTGCGCCTCCAGCGCAGCAAGGGTGGCATCCACCCTTGACTGTTTCTCGCCGCTCAGATGGATGCCGCCCACAATGCGGCAAACCGGCCTCCCCATCTTCTCCCGGATCGCGGAGACGATATTGAGGATACCGTTATGGGAACATCCCGTGACAAGGGTCAGGCCGTCCCTCTCCCCCAGGACCAGGCAGATCTCATCCCGAAAGGGATCCGGCTCCTTGTCTGCCCCGCATACGAACTTGGCGGGAATCGTCTCAAAGGGGTAACGCCTGGCAAAGCCATGAACAAGCCACGCCTGGCTGCTGATCTGCAAGACATCCTCACAGATCCTCTGCTCGATCCCCCAGGCCTCCAAATCCTCCTTGGAAAACCCGCAGCCCTTGTACTTATACCCGCCCGACTCCTCGTCGCGGGAGAATTTTTCCACCCAAAAGCCCGGTCCCGTATAGACCAGACCGGGTTTTCCGTATTGCAGCAAGGACGGGAAGCCTCCGGCATGGTCATAATGGGAATGGCTGAGAACCACAAACTGCACCCGGGAAAGCTCCACGCCAAGGCGGGCGGCATTCTGCCAGGCCGCCCCTGTCTGCCCGCAATCAAACAAGAAGGCAGCCTCCGGCAGTTCAATGAAAAAAGAAAGCCCGTGCTCCGCCAAAAGCGATTGCCCCGGCAATGCTGTGTTTTCGATCAATACTGTGATGCGATAGGACATTTCATCTATCCCTCCATGAATCTTTCACAGGTTCATCGTCCAATCTTCCAGGCACAGCTCATGGATTCTCTGGAATTCCCTTGTGTTGTGCGTAACCACAACAAGCTCCCTGGCAAAGCCCTGAGCAGCTATCATGATGTCATAGGCGCCTATAGGGGTACCAAGAGCAGCGAGTTCCGCCCGAAAACGGCCAAGCAATATGGCATCATTCTCATCAAATGAAAGAATCGTATAGTTCGCCAGGAATGCCCGCATGATATTCCTGCTTCGTTCCCCCCAACGGCTTTTGGCTGCGCCATACTCCAATTCCCCTACGGTAACGGATGAGATGAAGATTTGTTCCGGATGAATGGACAAGAGTTTTTCCGTCAAACAGGCATAGATTCCTTTCATAGCATAAATACAGATATTGGTATCCAATAGATACATGCTCTACAACGTCTCCTTTTCAGGAAGTTCCTCCAGCATCGGCTGTTCGCGTTCGAATACGGCATCTTCCCCTGCCTGTCCCAGGCATTGGCGCAACAACGCCCAGGGATCATCCGGCGGCAGCAAGAAAAGGCACTTTCCATATTTGCGGATGACAAATTCCTTCTGTGTCGTCTGCATTTCTTTTGGAATACGGATTGCCTGGCTGTTCCCACTCTGAAATACTTTTGCTGTCAGCATTCAAAAGCACCTCCCACGTATATACATATAGTATATACGTGGGAGGTGCTCTTGTCAACTCAAAAGCTGCATCAAGATCTTGTGTCATTCCCTGCTGCACAGCCCGTAATAAATCCCCTTTCGCTCCATCAGTTCGTCATGGGTGCCTTCCTCCACGACTGCGCCGTTTTTGAGTGAACCGTCAATAAGTATATTTTGCCGTTGGCAAAATCTGAACAATGCGTTATGACAGGACAAGCCTGTCGAAACGTCAATAAGTATATTTTGCCGTTGGCAAAATCTGAACAATGCGTTATAATGGGGAGGCTTGGAAAGAGCGCGCCAATGGCGAGAACAACAAGAACGTGTGTCCCTGCAGCAATCCTGAACGCATGGGACAGGTAGAAGGCATGTGGTTTTATGGTCAATGTATACGGACAAGTTGAGAAATTCTATAACGAATATATGGATGCAGAACATGTCCTGCCCATGGATATCGTGGAGCGGTACCTGCGCAAGAACGCATGGCATGGCTCTGAGGATGACGACCTGAAGGGATTGTGGGATATCCTGCGAATCGCCCTGCTCTATGTGATGGAGACGAAACTATATGCCCTGGAGGCGCTGATTCCCAGCGATTATCAGGAAATCGCCTACCGGATTGCGGAAGAGCGGGGAACCGATACTCTCGATGAGCAGGCTGTCACCGACATCCTGGATTTCTTTGAAGATTTTTACAAGTATCTGCAGCGCATCAAGTATGCAGAGCTGCAGGAACAGCTGCAGGAGGCAAAGGATTCCTTTTACGAGGACGGCCGGTTCCTTCTCCCCGAAAGGCATCCGGCAGGAGAGTTCTACAGCGCCCTGGAACATCTGGAAGAGATCACGCCGGAGGACATGGACAAGCTCAATGATATCCTCGACAAACTCTTGCAAAATATCGGGGAATATTTCCACCAGACCGGCTTCCTCATGGACCTTACCCGGGCTGTGGCTCTTTTCGGCGGGCCGAATTATGAACATCCCGACGAACAGGACAAGGAAGCGCAGGATTCCTTCTGGTTCAGCTTCTGGGACTACTTCCTCTTTGACTATCATCTATTGCAGACCGACGACACACCATTGCAGTATTTCTATGCCCATGAGAAGGGAAATCTCGACCCCACAGAGAAAGCCATCGTGCGGGATCTGCTAAAGGCGCGGTTCACGGTCTTCTACATCGAAGACATGGATGGGGAGTACATTACCTGCCGGGACATGTTCACCGACGAGGTCATCGAGCTTCCCGCACCGGATTCCTTCATTCCGGATTACAAGCGCGTGATCCTTTACGGGCATATCCATGCCCGCGGCGTCATGCTGCTCAACTACATCACGACAGTCCCCGCCAGCAGCCGCCTGCGAAAGCGCATAAAGGACGAGATCCTCAGACAACTGGAGCTTTTCAAGTACCAGAGGCCGGATGCCACCCGGGAGATGTTCTTTGCCCGGCAGGCAGCGGCTGTCCGCCATACCATCCATATCCTCACCGATTTTGCCCAGCTCAAGGTCGTCCCCATGAAGGACTACCCCGCTCCCATCGTACAGGCAGAGGGGCTTCATGAGAAATATGCCGCATCGGAGAAGCGGCTGGGAGATGCGGCGAGGAAACTTGGGTTCAGCGTCCATGCCGTCCAAATACTCATCAAGTTCTATGAGGATTTCCTGACACGCTCCACCCTTTCCGATACCCTGAAACGGCGGGCCTCCGTCCTCACGGCAATCATACTGATGTTCTGCAAGATCAACGGCATGGATCTTCTGAGCGTCAAGGGCAGCCTTGAGATCCTGGGATCGAACCAAGAAGATGTGTTCCACATGGCTCCAACTGTTCAGGAGGCGACAGGATGCATCCCTTTTGACCCACGCTACATGACAGAAGAAGGATTCGTCCAATCCCTTTTCGTGCAAACATAAAAAATGGCAGTGCCTCACATCAAAAGGCACTGCCATTTTTTCATTTTATACTCGCGAACAGTAAAATTTATATCTCAGCACAACTCGCTCTCTAGTATAAGTCATTTGCTCTTTTCCAGTACGAGATCGAGTGCATTGAGCACATCGTTTATGTTCTGCTCCGTGATGACAAGGGGCGGCTGGAATGCCATGACATTGCGGGCGACGCCGTTCTTGCCGATGATGAAGCCATCGTCCTTCATGGTCTCCAATACCTTGTCCAGCAGGTCCGGATTCGGGTTCTTGTCCTCCGGATGGATGAACTCCGCGCCCACCATGAGCCCCAGTCCGCGCACATCGCCGATGACAGGGTATTTCTTCTGCAGTTCCAGCAATCCATTCCTGAGCTGCTGCCCACGCTTCTGCGCATTCCCCATGAGGTCGTGCTTCTCAATGTAGTCGAGGACAGCGAGGCCCGCCGTGCTGGAAACCGGGTTGCCCCCCAGGGTGGAGGCGCCGGGCTTCGTATAGGTGTCGGCAATCTTCGCCGTGGAGATGAAGGCGCTGATGGGGGCGCCATTTCCCAGGGCCTTGGCAACGCTCATGATGTCCGGCACCACATCGAAGTTCTCGATGGCAAACATCCTGCCGGAACGGGCAAAGCCGGTCTGCACCTCATCGATGATGAGAAGGGCATTGTATTTCTCAAGGATTTCCTTCACGCGCTTGAAGTAGCCCTTGGGAGGCGTCACGATGCCGGCATTTCCCTGGATGGGCTCGGCAATGAGCGCCGCCGGATGGCCGGAGGTTGCCGTCTTGATGAGGTCCTCCACCATATCGGCGCAGGCAAGGCCGCATTCGGGATGCTTCTTGCCCAGGGGACAACGGTAGCAATAGGGATTGGGCGCAAAATTGATGCCCCCCACGGGATTCGGGTCCGTCCTCCACATCTGAATGCCCGTGAGGCTCATGCCGAGCTTCGTGCGCCCATGGAGACCGTTCCTGAGGGCAATGAACTCGCTGCTTCCCGTGTAGATGGAGGCAAGCAACGCGGCTCCTTCATTGGCCTCGGAACCGGTGGAGCAGAAGAAGGTCTTCCGGAGGTCTCCTGGAGTGACCTCCGCCAGTCGCTCGGCAAGGTTCACAAAGTTTTCCGTAAGATAGATATTGCACACATGCTGCAGATTCGTCACCTGCTCGCAGACCTTCTTGGTGATCTCGGGGTTGCAGTGCCCGCAGTTCATGACGGAAACCCCGGCAAAGCAGTCCAGGTACTTCCTTCCCTCGCTGTCGTAAAGGTACTGCATCTCCCCACGCACCATCTGCCTCGGCTCTTTGTAGAAATGGGCAAGGCAGGGCATGATGTATTTCTTCTTTTTTTCCAGAATGGCTTCCGGGCCGATATATTCAGGCATGAATCATCTCTCCTTAAATGGAATTTTTGCTCTGGCGGAAACGGTAGATGCCTATCCCGAACTGGCGGGGGCTTTTCTCCTGCACGGCAGCAAAAAGCTCATCATCGCATTCTGCCTTGCCGCCGGAAAGGCGGTCCAGGCGCTCGCGGTAGAGACGGGTGACAAGGCCGGTGAGCTCCGGCGAATAGTCCTGCGCCTCGACGCGATAGGAGGCAACGCCGCAGAATTTGTCAAGGTAGGGATAAAGGCAGAGATCCTTGGCAAAGCAGATATGGTTGCGCCCGTACTGGTCAATGCGGATGGGATGAACCTCATCGGCGCCATCCAGAAGGGCATAGTGCCTGTCAAGGATTTCCGGATTGTCCAGCTCGTTGAAGTGCGGCAGGGACATGGCGGGAATGTTGTGGTCGCAGAGCATGGACTCATAGGAGCCGTGCACGATGACCTCAATGGGCAGTTCAGAATTCTCCACGATTTCCCGCAGCTGCCCAAAGGAAAGCTCCAGGGATGCGGTTCCCATGGAAAGACCGTTCTCCTTCAGGAATTTCGCCGCGAAATGGTTGAAGAGGTTGAAGGAGATATCCGCCTGCAGGGGAAGCTTCGTGAGCTTTTTCGCCAGATGCAGGGAACCGAGATTGCTGACCATCAGCCCATCGGGAGATATCTCCCCCAGGGCAGTGAAAAGCTGTTCCAGCTCGCCGCACTCCCTGCGCATGGTGGTGCGGGGCGTATTGATGATGACCTTGGCCCCCCGTTCCTTTGCAAAGGCGATGATATCCCTGTAGTCTGCCAGTTTCCAGGGACGCAGGGGACGGAACACCTCGCCGCCCACATAGATGCGGTCTGCGCCATTTTCGATGGCAGCCCTGGCGGATGCCGGGGAATTGACCCGAAGGGAAAGGACAGCCTGCTTGGGGAATTCCTTCCGGATGGGGATCTCCTGCTTCAGGATCTCATCCTGGAAGCCCGCTTCCTTCACCGCATCGCTGAAGAAACGCGGCTCCCTTTTCCCGGTGAAGCCGATGTCCTCCTTGGTGGGCTGGCCGAAGGCAAAGGTCGTGGTGAAATCCCTTGCCCGATTATCGTAAAGAGACTTCCATTCCTCCTCGTTCGTCTTATAGCCGGCAGGATCCTCGATATAAGCATCGATGGCATGGCGGTAGGTGGTCACGATGCGGCGGATGAACTCCGCAGGGCGCATGCGCCCCTCGATCTTGAAGGAGAACACCCCTGCCTGGATGAGCTGCGGGATGCTGCGGTACATGCACATGTCCTTGAGCGCCAGCTTATAGGGGCCGGGCCCATCTGCATCGAGAACTTCCTTCGTATCCTCGTCAATGAGCTTGAAGGCCCAGCGGCAAGGCTTGAGGCAGCGCCCGCGATTGCTGCTCTGCCCGAAGACCACGCCGGAATGGATGCACTGCCCGCTCTCGGAAAAGCACATGTCACCGTGCATGAAGTACTCCACCTCAATGCCCGTGCGCTCGCGGAACAGGCTGAGCTCGGAAAGTGTCATTTCCCTCCCGACGACGATACGGGTGATGCCGTATTCCTTGAGCTTCTCGATGGCATGCTCATTGTGGATGTTCATCATGACGGAACTGTGGATGGGAATGGATACCCCCATCTCATGGACCAGCTCCAGCACGGCGAAATCCTGCACCAGCAAAGCGTCCGGCTGGATGGTGTCCAGGTAGGAGAGATATTCCTTCAAGGCTGGCAGCTCTTCCTCGCTGATGAGATTGTTGAGGGTGACATAGAGACGGACCTCATGGGCATGGGCGTACTCGACAGCCTTGGCCAGCATGGCATTGTCAAAGTTGAAATCCCCCTCGTGCATGCGCATGTTGAAATGCTTCCCGCCAAGGTAGACGGCATCCGCCCCCGCCTCGATACCGGCCACCAAAGCATCCCAGGTACCGGCGGGAGACAGAAGTTCTACAGATTTTCGGTTTAATATCATAGCTGTGACTTCTCCTTCAATAATATTCTTCCTATAAAAGTATATCACTTATTAGCGGATTCAGCAACGAAAGAGCCTTCGATGACACTCCTCCAATAAATCGGCCACTCAACACGCCCTGTTTCAGACATAAAAAAGCCGCCCGCCTTATGCCGGACGGCTAGTGTCCCGCCTCGTTCATATCTCCTCCTTTCTGCCTTTGTTGCAAGCCTGGCAGAGATAATCCTCACAACATCCTCTTCACGATATGTCACTACTACGTACAATACATCATCCACCATTCCAATGACGTGATTCTTCATCATTTCGGTGGCTTTACCATGACCCGCCCATTCAAGACTTCAAATCCAAATTTTCGATACAGATTGTGTGCATCTCTTGTTATCAGAACTCCACGCAATCCAGCATACTCCGGCAAGGATTCTATATGCGACAGCAAAGCCGTGCCCAACCCCATGTGTTGAAAAGCTGTATCTATGATAACATCGCATAGATAATAGGTCGTGGCATAATCGCTAATAACTCTTGCGAATCCAACCAACTTTTTCTCGTCATCAAGATACACCCCATAACATGACGAATTTTCCATAGACTTTTCGATTTGCTCGATTGGGCGCTTATCTGCCCAATAGGTCATCCTGAGAAGCCTCGCAACATCGTTGACATTCATGCTCTCCGAACCGGTAACGATTCTATAGGTCATAACATGCATCTCCATTGAAATAAAAAGGCAGGGCCGAAGCCCTGCCCGAAAAATCAAGCTTGTTGCTTTTATTGATCTATTTTCTGCCTCAGGCCTCCGGCACTTCTGTCGAAACACCCTCGACCGGCTGTTCTTCCGCATCGACCACCCGCAGGCTGCGATAGCGGCTCATGCCGGTACCGGCGGGAATGAGCTTGCCGATGATGACATTCTCCTTGAGGCCGATCAGCGGATCGACCTTGCCCTTGATGGCCGCATCGGTAAGCACTCTTGTGGTCTCCTGGAAGGACGCTGCGGACAGGAAGGAATCCGTTGCGAGGGATGCCTTCGTGATGCCCAGCAGGATCGGCTTCGCCACCGCCGGTTCGCCGCCGCCTTCGATAGCCTCCGTATTCGCTGCCTCGAAGGAATTGATGTCGATGTATTCGCCCGGCAGGAAGCCCGTGTCGCCGGACTCCTCGATCTTGACCTTGTGGAGCATCTGGCGCACCATGACCTCAATGTGCTTGTCGTTGATCTCAACACCCTGGGATTTGTAGACCTTCTGCACCTCGTAGACAAGGTAGCGCTGTGTCTCCCTGAGACCGCAGACCTTGAGGATGTCGTGTGGATTCACGGAACCCTCGGTGAGCTTGTCACCCGGCTCCAAGTGATCCCCGTGCTTGACTGCCATACGCGCACCGTAAGGAATCGCATATTCACGCGCCTCTCCCGTTTCCGGAACGATGGTCACCTTGCGCATGCCCTTTCCAGTATCCTCCACCTGGGCATCGCCCTCAATCTCTGCAATGATGGCATGATGCTTCGGCTTGCGCGCCTCGAAAAGCTCCTCGACACGCGGCAGACCCTGGGTGATATCATCACCGGCGACACCGCCGGTATGGAAGGTACGCATGGTGAGCTGCGTGCCGGGCTCGCCGATGGACTGGGCGGCAATGATGCCGACAGCCTCGCCCACCTCGACCTCTGCCTGGTTGGCCAGATCCCGGCCATAGCACTTGATGCAGACGCCAAACTGAGACTTGCAGGTCAGGACGCTGCGGATGGAAACCCGCTCGCGCACAGCTGCAATCTTCTTTGCCAGATCCGCGTCAACGCTGTCATTCACCGAAGCAATCTTCTCCCCGGTCTTCGGGTCTATGATATCTTCCGCAAGAACACGGCCAAGGATACGGTCCTCAAGGGACTCAATGACGCCATCGCCTTCCTTGATGGCCTCCACCTCAATCCCGCGAACATTGTTGTCGCGGACACGAAGCTCTACGGCATCACTGGCAAGGATTGCCTCAATAAACTCCTTTGTCAGCTTCTCTCCCTGGGCAACGACGACATTGCCTTCGCTGTCCACCACATCCTTGGTGACTTCCTTGCCGGACATCTCCTGGATCATCGTATCGTGAATCTTCTTGCGGACAGCATCATCCGGCTCTCCAAGGCTGATTGCCTCGGTAATCATGGCATTGCTGACCGCCGAGTCGGAAGTGATGGATGAGCCGCGCACCATGATCTCCGTAACGGAATGTTCCCCGATGGTCATGAGCTCCTCATCGCCCAGCACCGTATCCCGCGCCAAGAGGACCTCTCCGGTCTCCGGATCGCGGACATCGGAGGCAAGCAGGCGCCCCATGAGCATATCATTGAGGATTTCCAGGGCATCAAAGGTGCCGGAGGCAAGACGTGCGCGCTCACGGATGAGATTCACCGTGGACACATCGCAATCGTCCTCGCGCACAATGACATCCTGGGCCACATCGACGAGACGGCGGGTGAGATATCCCGAGTCCGCCGTGCGGAGCGCCGTATCCGCCAGGCCCTTGCGGGCACCATGTGATGAAATGAAGTAATCGGAAACAGAAAGTCCCTCGCGGAAATTCGCCGTAATCGGCAGGTCGATAATCTTGCCGGAAGGATCCGCCATGAGGCCGCGCATACCGGCCAGCTGGCGCATCTGCTGCTTATTGCCTCGGGCACCGGAGTCCGCCATCATGAAGATCGGATTGAAGGCATCCATGTTGTCCATCATGGCATCCGCCACATCATCGGTGGCCTTGTTCCAAAGGTTGATGACCTTATGGTAGCGCTCGTCCTCCGTGATGAGACCGCGATTGAACTGGTGCTCCACCTTGTTGACGATTTTCTGTGTATTCTCGATGATGTCCTTCTTCTCCGGCGGCACAATGACGTCGGAGATTGCCACCGTCATGCCGGCAAGGCAGGCATAATGATAGCCAAGGTTCTTGACGGTATCGATGACCTCGGCGGTCTTGGTCGCCCCGAAATGGTTGAAGCAGTTCGCAACCAATTTGCCGATTTCCTTCTTGTTCATGAGGATGCCCAGGGACCACTCGCCCGTCTCCTTGTCCTGACGGTAATAGCGGAGCTCCTCTGGAAGGATCTCATTGAAGATCATGCGCCCAAGGGAGGTGCGGACCATCCCATAGCCTTCAATGCGGACCTTGATCTCTGCCTGGATTTCCAGGGCATGCTCCTGATATGCCAAAAGCGCCTCGCTGATGCCTGTGAGGACCTTGCCCTCACCCTTGGCACCCGGACGGATGATCGTCAGATAATAGGAACCCAGCACCATATCCTGGGTCGGGACAATGATGGGCTTGCCGTCCTTCGGCGCCAGGATATGATTGGCTGCCAGCATGAGGATGCGCGCCTCGGTCTGGGCCTCTGCCGAAAGGGGCAGATGGATGGCCATCTGGTCTCCGTCGAAGTCCGCATTGTACGCCGTACACGCCAGGGGATGCAGCTTCAAGGCACGCCCCTCCGTAAGCACCGGCTCGAAGGCCTGGATGCCAAGACGATGAAGTGTCGGGGCACGGTTCAGGAGAACCGGATGCTCCTTGATGACATCCTCTAGCACATCCCAGACCTCGGGACGTGCACGTTCCACCATGCGCTTTGCCGACTTGATGTTATGGGCAACACCGGAGCTCACGAGCTTCTTCATCACAAAGGGCTTAAAGAGCTCCAAGGCCATTTCCTTCGGCAGGCCGCACTGATGCAGCTTGAGTTCCGGCCCGACAACGATAACGGAACGGCCGGAATAGTCCACGCGCTTGCCCAGAAGGTTCTGACGGAAACGCCCCTGCTTGCCCTTGAGCATATCGGAAAGGGATTTCAGGGGACGGTTGCCCGGCCCCGTCACGGGACGGCCGCGACGGCCATTGTCAATCAGGGCATCCACGGCCTCCTGCAGCATGCGCTTCTCATTGCGCACAATGATATCCGGCGCACCGAGATCCAAAAGACGCTTGAGACGGTTGTTGCGGTTGATGACGCGGCGGTAGAGGTCATTGAGATCGGAGGTCGCAAAGCGCCCGCCATCCAGCTGGACCATCGGGCGGAGCTCCGGCGGAATGACCGGAACCACATCCATGACCATCCAGGCCGGGCTGTTGCCCGACTTGCGGAAGGCCTCCACTACCTCAAGGCGCCGGATCGCGCGAACCTTCTTCTGTGTGCTCAAAGAATGGAGCTCCTTGCGGAGTTCCTCGCTCATCTTGTCAAGATCAAGCTCCTCCAGCAGATACTTGATGGCCTCTGCTCCCATGCCCACCTTGAAATCAGAACCGTACTTCTCCCTGGCGGCACGGTATTCGTTCTCCGTCAGAAGCTGCTTCTTCGCCAGTTCCGTCCCCGCAGGGTCCAGAACGATATAGGAGGCAAAGTACAGCACTTTCTCCAGGGAACGGGGAGGCAAATCCAGAATGAGTCCCATGCGGCTCGGAATGCCCTTGAAATACCAGATATGGGACACGGGCGCGGCCAGCTCGATGTGGCCCATGCGCTCGCGGCGCACCTTGGCACGGGTTACCTCGACGCCGCAGCGGTCGCAGACAACCCCCTTGTAACGGATGCGCTTGTACTTGCCGCAATGGCACTCCCAGTCCCTCGTGGGGCCAAAGATGCGCTCGCAGAAAAGACCGTCACGCTCAGGCTTGAGGGTACGATAATTGATGGTTTCCGGTTTCTTTACCTCACCATAGGACCACTCGCGGATCTTGTCCGGCGATGCCAGGCCGATACGCATGGAATCAAAATTATTTACATCCAGCAAAGAGATGACACTCCCTTCTCTTATTCGTTGTCGTCGTCGATATCCGTTACATCTGCCGCAAAATCAGGCATGCTGCCCAAATCGGCAATGATGTCATCATCACTGCTGTCCTCGGTGACATCGTCCTCCGCATCCGCATCATAGGACGGCTCGCTGGTGGATTTTGAGGCTGTGCCTTCCTTGTCGGGATCCACGCCCGCCACATCGAGGTCAAGTTTCTTTGCCTTCTCGTTGATATCATCATCGTCATCGTCATCCTGAATGGGAATTTCCTTCGCATCCTCGGAAAGCACCTTGATATCAAGGCCGATGGACTGGAGCTCCTTGATGAGCACCTTGAAGGACTCGGGAACCCCCGGCTCCGGAATGTTCTCTCCCTTGACAATGGCTTCATAAGCCTTGACACGGCCAACCACATCATCGGACTTGACCGTGAGGATTTCCTGCAGTGTATAGGCGGCGCCATAGGCCTCCAATGCCCAGACCTCCATCTCGCCGAAACGCTGTCCGCCGAACTGCGCCTTGCCGCCCAAGGGCTGCTGGGTGACGAGGGAGTACGGGCCCGTGGAGCGGGCATGGATCTTGTCATCCACCAGATGGTGGAGCTTCAGCATGTAAACGCAGCCCACGGTGACATTGTTCTCGAAGGGTTCTCCCGTGCGCCCATCGTAGAGGATGGTCTTGCCGTTTTCGGGAAGCCCTGCCGCCTTGATGGTGCCAAACACATCGGCATCGCTTGCGCCGTCAAAGACCGGTGTCGCAATATGGAGACCGGCCACATCCGGCTTCGGCATGCCGTTCTTGTCGAAATCATACCCGGCATCGCGCAGACGCTTTTCCACGGTGGGATCCCCGTCCTTGATCTGCTGACCAAGGACGCGCACCGCCATGCCGAGATGGGTTTCCAGCACCTGCCCGATGTTCATGCGGGAAGGCACGCCCAGCGGGTTCAGCACGATGTCCACAGGAGTCCCGTCCGGCAGGAAGGGCATATCCTCCTGACGCATGATGCGGGAAACGACGCCCTTGTTTCCGTGACGGCCCGACATCTTGTCGCCCACGGAGATCTTGCGCTTCTGGGCAATATAGACGCGCACGAGATTGTTGACTCCCGGCGGGAGCTCATCGTTGTTCTCGCGGCTGAAGATCTTCACATCGACAATCTTTCCTGCCTCGCCATGGGGCACCCGCAGGGATGTATCGCGAACCTCACGGGCCTTCTCGCCGAAGATCGCGCGCAGGAGGCGTTCCTCTGCCGTGAGCTCCGTCTCGCCCTTCGGCGTGACCTTGCCCACGAGGATATCACCGGGGCGCACATCCGCACCAATGGAGATAATGCCGGACTCATCAAGGTCCTTGAGGGCATCCTCTGCCACATTGGGGATATCCCGCGTGATTTCCTCCGGCCCGAGCTTCGTGTCACGGGCATCGCACTCGTATTCCTCGATATGGATGGAAGTATAGAGATCCCGCTTCACAAGATTTTCGGAAAGCAGGATGGCATCCTCGTAGTTGTAGCCTTCCCAAGGCATATAGGCAACGATGATATTGTAGCCAAGGGCCAGCTCGCCATGATCGGTGGCAGGCCCGTCAGCAATGGGCTGCTTCTCCTCCACATGGTCGCCCTTGTAGACGATAGGCACCTGGTTGATACAGGTTCCCTGATTGGAACGCAGGTATTTCTGCAATTTATAGATATCCAGGTCGCCCTTTTCCGTGCGCACCTTGATCTGGTCAGCCGTCACGGACTCCACGGTTCCCGCACGCTTCGCCAGCACCATGACGCCGGAGTCGCAGGCGGCCTTGTACTCCATGCCCGTGCCCACCAGGGGAGCCTGTGTGCGCAGAAGAGGCACTGCCTGACGCTGCATGTTCGCACCCATGAGGGCACGGTTCGCATCGTCATTTTCAAGGAAGGGAATCATTGCCGTCGCAATGGAGAACACCTGTCTCGGCGAAACGTCCATATAATCCACCTTCTCGCGGCGGAAAAGGGATGTCTCCTCGTTATGGCGGGCCGTGACGCGCTCGTTCACGAACCACTCGTTCCCGTCCAGAGGCTCATTGGCCTGTGCAATGACGTGCTCATCCTCCTCATCCGCCGTGAGGTAACGGCACTCGTCCGTCACGCGGTGCGCCGCCTTGTCCACGCGGCGATAGGGAGTCTCCATGAACCCGAACTGGTTCACCCGCGCATAGTTTGCCAGGGAGCCGATCAGGCCGATGTTCGGTCCTTCCGGCGACTCTACCGGGCACATGCGCCCATAATGGGAGTTATGAACATCGCGCACCTCGAATCCCGCGCGCTCACGGGAAAGACCGCCGGGCCCAAGGGCGGACAAGCGGCGCTTATGGGTGAGCTCGGAAAGGGGATTGTGCTGGTCCATGAACTGGGACAACTGGGAGGAACCAAAGAATTCCTTGATGGCTGCCACAACCGGGCGGATATTGATGAGGGCCTGGGGCGTGATGACATCCACATCCTGTATGGTCATGCGCTCGCGCACGACGCGCTCCATACGGGAAAGCCCGATGCGAAACTGGTTCTGGAGGAGTTCCCCGACGGCGCGCACGCGGCGGTTGCCCAGATGGTCGATATCGTCCGTCGTCCCCACATCGTCCATGAGGTTCAGCAGATAGCTGATGGAGGCAATGATATCGCTCTTTGCAATCGTCCGGTCATGGATCTCCCGCGTCTGGGAACACAGGAGCTTCATATGTGTGCCGTCTTTTTTCATCAGGTACAGGACAATGAGTGCATCGTTTTTCTTGCTGTCTTCGTCTTTCAGCTCGAAGAGCTCAAAGAAGTCCGTTTCCCGTTCCATGTCCACGGCATCCAGCATCTTTTCCGTAACGACCTCATTCGCAGGAATGACAATCTCGCCTGTTGTCTTGTCAACAACAGGCTTTGCCAGAACCTTGCCGAGAATGCGGCGCTTCCATCCCAGCTTCTTCGTGAGCTTATAACGTCCCACAGTGGCCAGATCATAGCGCTTGGGATCAAAGAAAAGGGCATTCAAAAGCTGCTGGGCATTGTCCACCGTGGGCGGCTCGCCAGGACGCAAGCGGCGGTAGATTTCCAGCAAAGCGGCTTCCTTTGTCGCAACTTCATTGCTATCGTGATCCATGGTGAGCCTCATGCGGGGATCATCCCCAAAGAGCTCCTCGATCTCCGCATTGGAGCTGATGCCCAATGCGCGGATGAAATAGGTCGCGGGCATCTTCCGTGTGCGGTCGATACGCACGGAAATGATGTCGTTGGCATCTGTCTCCAGTTCAATCCATGCGCCGCGGTTCGGAATGACCGTGGCATTGTAAAGCTTCTTCCCCGTGGGGTCGATGGTCTCGCCGTAATAGGCACCGGGCGAGCGCACGAGCTGGCTGACAATGACACGCTCCGCACCATTGATGATGAAGGTGCCTGTGTCCGTCATCAGCGGGAAATCTCCCATGAAGACTTCCTGCTCCTTGATCTCCCCGGTCTCACGATTGATGAGGCGCACATTGACACGAAGCGGCGCAGCCAGGGTCACATCCCGCTCCTTGCACTCGTCGAGAGCATATTTCGGCTCCCCAAGGGAGAAACTCTCAAAGGAAAGAACGAGATTGTCCGTAAAATCCGTGATTGGGGAAATATCATGGAAGATTTCCTCCAGCCCCTCATCGAGAAACCACTGGTAGGAATTCCGCTGAATGTCCAGCAAATGCGGCATTTCCATGACTTCCTTGATCCGCGCATAGCTATACCTGGTTCTTTTGCCCACCGGCACAGGATTAAACATTAAATCCTTCACCCCTTAGCCTGATTGAATTAACAACGACAACTATAAATAAACAAGACGAAAAACGGAAGGGGGTATCTCCTTTCCGTTTTTACGCATAGTTCACCCTATGATGTTTCTACGTAGTAATTCATTTTACTATTGAAATTATCTTATGTCAAGGAAAATTTATGCAATATGCAGCCATATACGCATTCCATGCCTGTCCCGAAGGATTTGCGGAAGTCCGGCAAATTTCATGCAGGGGGCTGATAAGCAAGGCAGTTCTGCATGTATGCATATATGATAGGAAGAAATGCGAAAGGGAGAAGCTGTGATGCAGGAGAGGGTTTTCGGTTATATCCGTGTTTCCACGAGGGAGCAGAATGAGGACAGGCAGAGGGTTGCCATGAAAGCGTTCGGGGTTGCGGAGGAAAATGTGTGGCTGGACAAGCAGTCGGGCAAGGATTTCGAGAGGCCGTCCTATCGAAGGCTGATGAGGAAGCTGCGGGAAGATGATACGCTCGTCATCAAGAGTATTGACCGATTGGGGCGGAACTATACGGAGATTCTGGAGCAATGGCGTGTAATTACCAAGGAGAAAAAAGCAAACATTGTGGTGTTGGACATGCCCCTTTTGGATACGAGGCTCAACCGGGATCTGATTGGCACGCTGATTTCTGATATTGTTCTTCAACTCCTGTCCTATGTGGCGCAGACGGAAAGGGAGTTCATTCATCAGCGGCAGGCAGAGGGGATTGCCGCTGCACGGGCCAGAGGGATAAAGTTCGGGAGGTCTGCGATGGAACGGCCCGAGGCATTTGAGTCGATTTATCGGCAGTGGAAGTGCGGTGCGTTTTCGGCAAGGCAGGCAGCGCGGTATTTGGGGGTGTCGCCGACGACGTTTTTGAAGTGGGGGCGGATGGTGGAGCGGGAGAGGGGGAATTGACATAGAGGGAGGGCGGAGATGGGGGAGGCTTTGGGGCTTCCACTAATGGCCTGTCCTGAGAAGAACTACGTGTCTAGATACCCCGCCGGCAAGCGACGGCTCACGCAACGAGGTTTGCGCACTTAGGAAGTGCCTACGACAGGCCACCCCTTCGGGGTTGGGTAGTTCCAGCCCCAAATCCTCCCCCATCCCCTTCGTGGGTTATGGCAGGGCTTGCTGTTTGCGGAATCTTCCGGGGATTTATGTTAGACGTATGCCATTGCTTAAGCCTCTCTCCGCCTCCCCCCTGCCGCTTCGCGGCTGTCCCCCTTTTTGGGGGACTTGAGTTGAGTTATTTGTGTCCATGAAAGTACACTTTACGGATTTGGAGCAACCGATGCATACACGCCTGCTTCTCAGTTGCAAAGGAATCTCAATGCATACGCAGAAGGCAAGGATTTCATTGTCTATAATTACTCCTATTTTGTTGGTGGGACCGATACAAGCATAGGAGAACGATTGGCGATTTTGAGGTCACTTCCATTGCGCAACGGAGATATTGTTTTCTTCCAAGACGATGCAATCTGGGGCGTTCCTTGCTGTCAATTATCTTTAAAAGCCGTACGTCCCCACAATTATGGAGAAATACATACGGATAATGGTCATTATACACACAGCGGCAACCGCATGATTGCCGACGGTATTTTCGAGTTCTTGCAAAAGAATGATTTCTTTGAGAAGGATCTTCCTTCCGATGTTGGCACGCCTGTTCATATGGAGCAAACAGGCAATGAAGATGAGGATGAGCAGCTTCATGAATACAAGGGGAAGCTGAAGAATTTCTATACGCAGAAAATCAGCCCGAAAATCGGTTCCATTGTGATGAATTGCAATCCCTTTACCAACGGGCATCGCTATCTTGTGAAACAGGCATTGAAACAATGCGATTATTTGATTGTGTTTGTGGTGGAGGAGGATAAGTCTGTGTTCCCCTTTGCTGACCGCATCGAGTTGGTGAGGAAGAGCCTTGCGGATTTGAAGCGGGTTTCGGTGATTCCCAGCGGACAGTTCATTATCTCCACGCGCACCTTCAAGGAGTATTTCAACAAGGAAAGCCTGCAGGAGCATCGGATCGATACGTCCCTTGATGTCACCATGTTTGCCAAGGAGATCGCGCCCTGCCTGAACATCAGCGTGCGCTTTGCAGGCGAAGAGCCACTGGATAATGTGACGCGCCAGTACAATGAGAACATGGCGCGGCTTTTGCCGCAGTACGGCATCAAGTTCACGGAGATTCCAAGGATGAAGTACAAGGGAACCCCCATCAACGCATCGGAAGTTCGCCGTCTGGCAGAGGCGAGACAGTTTGACAAGCTCAAAAAACTGGTTCCCGTCCCGACGCTGCACTACCTGAGAAAAACGTTTCCAAAAACATGAATATTATCACCAATTCGTGCATAAAAGCGGCACCCAAATGGGATGCCGCTTTTATGCGCTGTTATGAAATTACTTCAGCTCAACCGTAGTGCCATTAACGAGAGCCTTTGCCTCCTTCAGGCCAAAGTGATGACCAGCAGTTACGGCTGTATATAGCCATGCTTCATGCCAAGTGCGGTAACTGCTTGAAGAGAGAGTTTGCTATACTGTGCTACTTTGTCCACGGGGAGATTGTCAGCGAACATAGCAAGTGCGCTTTCCTCCCGTGCAGACTCTATCCCCTCGTCACGCCCTTCCCGTCTCTGCTCTTTTAGTTCCATCATCAGCGTCATATACTCCACCCTCGTTTCGTTATGTTGTTTCAGTCGCTCAACCTCGGCGGCGACGTCTTGCGTGAATTTGCCCTCGGCGGCTTTGCCGTCAACATAGGCGAGGAACTTGTCGATGTCTTCGTCCACCTCGCCAATAGTGCCTTTGGAGTTCAGAAAAATCTTGACCGTCTCATCACCAAGCTCTAAACCATCTTGCTCGTGGCAACGATTGGTGAATGTGTAAATCTTGCGGTCATTGCCGGAAAAGGGATCGAATGTGCAGATGAAGATGACAAAGGACTTTTTGAGTTCAATGTAGTCCTTACCCTTGCCCAATACATTGAGGTCTATCATGGCTTGGTAGTAGCGGGTGCGTTTGGGGAGCCAGTCGAGGGATTTGTCCGTCGTCTGCATCTCGATGTCGATAATCGTGCCATCCTCGATTACCACATAAACATCAAGCCGGATGCCCTTTTGCGTAGGACTAGCTTCCATGGTCTTTTCGGCTTCTGGGTAGATAATGTCCTTCACCTTGATACCGAGGAGTTTCGTGATGAGCCATATACAGAGCCGCTTGTTCTGCATGACCTTCTGAAAGAGGAAATTGTCCTGAATGGTTAGTTCCTCCCACTCCTTGATACGTGCCATAGGCGTGCCGCCTCCTTTTTCTTAATTTTACAACGGTTATCAAGGAATGGCAAGGGAAAGTTTAATGACGACGCAAAAGCGGCATCCCGAATGGGATGCCGCTTTTATGCGTCACTATGAAATTACTTCAACTCAACCGTAGCGCCAGCCTCTTCGAGCTTAGCCTTGAGAGCATCAGCATCGGCCTTGGAAACGCCTTCCTTGACAGGAGCAGGAGCACCATCAACGAGAGCCTTTGCCTCCTTCAGGCCAAGGCCGGTAACCTCGCGGACAACCTTGATGACGTTGATCTTCTTGTCGCCGGCAGAAGCGAGAACGACATCGAACTCCGTCTTCTCCTCAGCAGCAGCGCCGCCAGCAGCAGGAGCACCGGCTGCAGCAACAGCAACAGGAGCAGCAGCGCTGACGCCGAACTTCTCCTCCATGGCCTTGACGAGCTCGGAAAGCTCAAGAACCGTCATATTCTCAATTGCTTGCATGATTTCTTCTTTGGTCATTATAAATACCTCCATACATGTCTTTGTTTTTTACGAAATTAAGCCGACTCTTTCTGTGCGCGAACAGCGTCGAACACATAGACGGCATTGCGGATAACGCCCTGAAGGACGCCAACCGTATTGGAAATCGGAGCATTCATGCTGCCAAGCAGCTTTGCGATAAGCTCCTCGCGGGAAGGCAGGGATGCCAATGCCTTGACTTCCTTCTCGTCGATGACCTTGCCCTCGACAATGCCAACCTTTATCGTAAGAACATCGGTCTTCTCCAGCTTGTTCTTCTTGATGAAATCGGAAATGACCTTTGCAGGGGCAACAGCATCATCAGAGAAAGCCATTGCCGTGGTGCCCTCCAGATGGTCCACAAGGCCATCCAGCCCTGCTTCCTTGGCGGCAATACGCATCATCGTGTTCTTCACGACATGATAGGTCACGCCAGCCTCCCGGAGATTACGGCGAAGCTGCGTATCCTGCGCAACAGTCAAACCACGGTAGCTCGTGATGACAACGCCCTTGGCGCCCGTCATCTGCTCCTTGAGCTCTGCTACCACTGCCTGCTTCTGGGGAGTCACTTTTGAAGTTACTGCCATTCATAACACCTCCTTTGGATTTTCTCATATGAAAAGCCTCCGGGCTGCGAACGCACCGGAGGCCATACGTATCTTGATGACTCCGGCCTCGGCAGGCGGCACACATGCCGTTAGATGATTTCTCAAACCTGCTGTCTACAGCCTATAGGAACTGTTCATCACAGTCCCTTATGAGGTTTTTTCCAAATCAATTGAGCGCAACGGGAATGCCGGGTCCCATCGTGGCGCTGACCGTGATGGAGCGCATGTACTGGCCTTTTGCGGCCGCCGGGCGCACACGGTTCAAGGTATCAATCAGGGTCTGGTAATTCTGCTGAAGTTTCTCAACATCAAAGGAAGCCTTGCCGATGGGGCAATGGATGTTGCCCGCTTTGTCGGTACGGTATTCCACTTTACCGGCCTTGATCTCGGAAATCGCTTTCGCGAGATCCATGGTGACGGTACCAAGCTTCGGGTTCGGCATGAGACCCCTGGGGCCCAAAACCTTACCGAGACGACCAACAGTACCCATCATATCAGGCGTGGCAACTGCCACATCGAAATCGAGCCAGCCGCCCTGGATCTTCTGGACCATCTCGTCAGAGCCGACGAAATCAGCACCGGCCTCTTCCGCCTCCTTGACTTTCTCGCCCTTTGCAAAGACGAGCACGCGCTTGGATTTGCCCGTGCCATGCGGCAGGACAACAGCGCCGCGGACCTGCTGGTCAGCGTATTTCGGATCTACGCCAAGGCGCACATGGAGTTCAATCGTCTCGTCGAACTTCGCCGTAGCGGTCTTCTTGACGAGTTCCATCGCCTCTGCGGCAGGATAGAGCTTGCCGGCTTCCAGCAGCTTGCAAGCCTCCTGGTATTTCTTTCCAGCTTTCGCCATTTCAGTGATTCTCCTCTCGTGGTATAACGGTATCTGCCTCCCACGAGGCAATTCCATCAATCAACAATCTCGATTCCCATGCTGCGGGCAGTACCCTCGATCATACGGGTGGCCGCCTCGATGTCTGCAGCATTCAAATCCTTCATCTTGCTCTCTGCAATCTCCTTTGCCTTGGCGCGGGGGAGCTTTGCAACCTTCGTCTTGTTCGGCTCACCGGAAGCCTTCTCAATACCGGCAGCCTTCTTCAGAAGCACAGCCGCAGGGGGCGTCTTCGTGATGAACGTGAAAGATCTATCCTCAAAAACCGTAATCTCCACTGGAATCACAAGACCGGCCTGTGTCTTCGTCCTCTCGTTGAATTCCTTGCAGAACGCCATGATGTTGACGCCCGCCTGGCCCAGAGCAGGACCTACCGGGGGAGCCGGATTCGCCTTGCCAGCGACGACTTGCAGTTTTACAAGCTTCGCAACTTTCTTTGCCATGATTTTCACCTCCTAAAAATGGTATCCCTCAGTATTTCATAACTTTTCTACTTCGGTAAAATCAAGTTCCACAGGAGTTTCCTCCACAAGAACCTTCAGCCTCATCTTCTCTGTGTCAATGGAAGATATGGTTGCCGTATAATCCTCAAACCATCCGGATTTGATGCGAACCACATCGCCCACCGCAAGATCAGGCATCGGTATCTTCGGTTCCTGGAGCTCCATGCTGCCCAAAATACGGGCTGCCTCTGCATCCGTAAGCGGTATGGGTTCCTTTTCGGAACCGACGAAACCAGTCACGCCTTGCGTATTCCGAACAACATACCAGGAACGATTGTTGACAATCATCTCCACCAGCACATAGCCCGGGAATATCTTCTTCTTGGTTATCTTCTGTTTGCCATCCTTCTCCTCAAGCTCATCCTCCACGGGAACTACCACGTTGAAAATCTCATCGCTGAGTCCCTGGGAAGCAATCTTGCGCTCCAGATTGGCCTTCACTTTGTTCTCGTAGCCGGAATACGTATGGATGACATACCAGGCACGCAACGGTGCCTTCCCGTCCAGCTCGATTCCCGTGTCCTTCTGTGATTCCATCATATCTCCCAGCCTATCTTAGAATGATATGGAACAATCTGGCGAAAAAGGTATCGCAAATCCATATGAGTGCGCAGACCACCACAACGGCAACGCCCACAACACCAGTATAAGTGACAAGCTCCTTCTTCGTCGACCAGGAGACCTTCTTCATCTCGGCGACGACTTCCTCCATGAAGCGCTTGACATTGAATCCCTGCTCCGAGGCTGTTTTCTGGTCTGCCAATTATGTCACATCCCCGTGCTTACTTCGTTTCCTTATGCAGCGTATGCTTCTTGCAGAACTTGCAATACTTGCTGAATTCCAGCCTGTCAGGATTGTTCTTCTTATTCTTGTTGGTCTGGTAGTTGCGGCTCTTGCATTCCGTGCAGGCCAACGTAACCGCGTTTCTCATGTCTCTTTCGCACCCCTTGCTTAATAAAATCTCACGCAGAAATCCTGCGCCATTTTGAAACGTCACTAATATAATTTATCATACTTGCCGGGGAGTGTCAACGCATCCCGAACATTTTTCGATAAATCATGTCGGTGAACATGAACCATACATAAATAAAAACCCCTTTGCAGGGGCAGGCTTGTTAATTGGTGGCGGCACAGAGACTTGAACTCCGGACACTGCGGGTATGAACCGCATGCTCTAGCCAGCTGAGCTATGCCGCCATATTATGGAGCTGATGACCGGGATTGAACCGGTGACCTTATCCTTACCAAGGATACGCTCTGCCGACTGAGCTACATCAGCACACACTGCTGTTTGGTTGCGGGGATAGGACTTGAACCTATGACCTTCGGGTTATGAGCCCGACGAGCTACCGACTGCTCCACCCCGCGATAATGTTACTATGCAGGTGATGAATTGGTTGCGGGGATAGGACTTGAACCTATGACCTTCGGGTTATGAGCCCGACGAGCTACCGACTGCTCCACCCCGCGATATCTAAATACCTTTCGGCTGACAAGAAAATATTATAGAGCAATGTCCCGGATTTGTAAAGGGGGTTTTGAAAAAAAATTAGGGCGTGTTGAAAAACGGAAACTGTGCGCTACAGAGAGACAGTTTTTCGTATGGCAAGGAAGCGAACCCGCAGTCGTAGCAGAGCTACGTCAAGGGTTCGTTGACGCAGACAGACGGAAAAATGGCCGCTGTGGTGCGCAGGTGGAGTTTTTCAACACGCCCTACAGAACCGCCGACGATGAACGCCGGCGGTTCCAAATCACATGCATGTATTTTCCTTACTGCTCCACGGAAGGTTCCGCGGAAGGCTCCTCACCAAAGAGATAGCCATAACGCTGATGGAACGCCTCGGGCTCCATCTTGAAGGCATTGGCAAGCCCCGGATCGTCCAGGTCGCCCTTCTCGATGCGCATCATGAAGCCACGGGCAATCTTGTAGTGGACGGAATTGATGTTGACCTTGCGCACCTTGGTCTTGCCCGTCTCCGGATCGCGGATATCCTCAAAGCGCATGGGAACGGCCTGATTGTCCTGGATGGTAATGAGCGCACCGCTGTCGCCGCGGAACAGGAACTGCATCGCCTCGTAGCCGAGGTTCCTCGCATAGTCGATATCGTAGGCAATGGGAGCCGTGCAACGAAGCTCGTAACCGATTTCCTTGTCCACAACGGCAATCTTAATGCCCAGTTTCTTGACCTCTGCCAAAACCTGCTGCTTGAGGATTTCGCCGAAATCCAGCTCGCTGTAGCGGATATGCCCATGCTCGTCCAGCACGATCTCGCCCAGTGCCTTGAAATCCTCCTCGGAGATTTTCTCTATGACGCCCTCTGCGATGACAGCAACACCGTAGTTCTTGCCCACCAGGCGACGCTTGACAATGGAGCCTGTGATGATGTCAACCACCTGCTGCAGACGGATGCGCTCCTGAGGGAACTCCTCGGGGATGATGGTAAGGGCCGCACCTGCAGAACGCCCCATGCCAAGGGCCAGATGGCCTGCCGTGCGCCCCATGGCGATGGTGAAATACCAGCGGTTGTTCGTGGTGCGGGCATCCTCCATGAGATTCTGGATCTCCGTCGTGGCAAAGGCGCGAGCCGTCTCAAAGCCAAAGGTTGGAACCCCTTCCGGAAGGGGAAGGTCATTGTCTATGGTCTTGGGCACATGGACGACATTGATGGTACGCCCAACCTTGCGTGCATATTCCGAAACAGCCGTGGAGCTGTATGCCGTATCATCGCCGCCGATGGTAACAAGATGCGTCACCCCCAGCTCCGTAAGCGTCTCCACCACGGTGCGAAGGTCGGACTCCTTCTTCGTCGGATTGAAGCGGGACATCTTCAAAATGCAGCCGCCCGTGAGATGGATACGGCTCACATTGCTGAAATCCAGGCGGATGTAATTCTTCTCGCCACGAGCCAGCCTGGAAAACCCATCGTACATTCCGAGCACATCCCATCCATGACGGTGCGCCTCGCTCGTAACGGCAGAAATCACTGCGTTGATGCCCGGGGCCGGGCCGCCACCGCAGACAATAGCCACAACATTCTTGATACCAATCATTTAGAATCCTCCTTTGAAGTTCATGACTTCTCCTATCTGTCCTTTTCTATGTATTCTTGCAATTCGGCAAAAATCCTGCTTTGCTTTGCGATGTTTTTCTCAAAACCTTCTCAACGCCTTTTGCCCGCCTTGCGCGCCTGCACGTTCTGCCTGCGACTGCGGTCGTTCCGGCCCTTGTGGGATGCGCCCTTGCGGTTGGCATACTTGCTCAGGGGGATACTTTTCTTTTCCCTTTCCGCCTTGCGCTCCTTTTGCAGTTTCTCCCGAATCTTTTCCTGGGTCTTCTCCCTTCGATGGCTCCGTTCCGATTTTTCCTTTGTGATACGCGCTTTGATGCCCGCCTCAATCTTGCGAAGCATGGTATACTGCCGCGCATTCACGAAGGTTACGGCAACGCCCTGCTGTCCCGCACGGCCCGTGCGCCCAATCCTGTGGATGTAGCCCTCCGTGTCGATGGGCATATCATAATTGTAGACATGGGTCACACCTTCGATGTCCAGTCCCCGCGCTGCAATATCCGTTGCCACAAGAACCTGCAGCTGTGCCGCCCGGAACCGCTTCAGGACCAATGCCCTCTGGGCCTGTGTCAGATCCCCATGAAGCTCTTCTGCAAGATAGCCGCGCCGGGCCAGCTCCATTGCCACCTTCGCCACTCTCTGCCGCGTGTGGCAGAACACCATGGCAAGATAGGGCTGCTGGGAATTGATGAGCTCGCAAAGCCTGTCAAGTTTCGTCTCCTCCGTGGTGTCCACGATGACCTGACGGATGTTGTCAAGGGTGACGTGTTCCGATTTCACAATGACTTCCCGGGGAGCTTCCATGTAACGCTGCGCCAGGGCGCGAACCCTGTCGGGAATGGTTGCCGAGAACAGCATGAGCTGATGGTCAGCGGCGGCCTCCTTGAGCAAGACCTCCACATCCTCAAGGAATCCCCGGCGCATCATCTCGTCCGCCTCGTCCAGCACCACCTTGTTCACCTTGGAAATGTCTATCGTATGGCGGCGCAGATGGTCGAGGAGGCGCCCCGGCGTGCCGATGATGATCTGGGGGTGCCTCCGCAGTTTCTGCTTCTGCCGCTCGATGTCCTGTCCCCCGTAAATGGCAAGGGAGACGATGCCCAGCGCTTCCCCGAGGAATGCCGCCACCTTGGAGATCTGGATGGCAAGCTCCCTTGTTGGCGTCACCACCAGAGCCTGTGTCACAGGAACATTCTTGAGCTTCTCAAAAACGGGAAGAAGAAAGGCCAGTGTCTTGCCCGTTCCCGTCTGAGACTGCACCACAACATCCTGCCCGCAGCGAAGGACAGGGATGGCCTGTTCCTGCACCGGCGTCAATTCCACAATGCCCCTGCGGCGCAGGCTTTCGCATACCGCAGGATCTATGTTCCAATCCCGAAATGTCGTCATATTCTTCCTTTCCGTCAGCTGGAGAGTATTTCCGTTCCTGTTTCCGTGATGAGGACGGTCTTCTCCCATTGGGCGGACAATTTGCGGTCATGGGTCCGCACCGTCCAGTTGTCAGACTTGTCCACATCGACCTTGTAGGTTCCCTGGTTGATCATCGGCTCCACGGTGAGGACCATGCCGGGCGCCAAAAGCATGCCCGTCCCCTGCTCCGTATTATGGGAGACAAAGGGTTCCAGATGGAACTTCTTCCCGACGCCATGCCCCCCGAGATCCGTGACCACAGAGTAGCCATTGGCATGGGCATGGTTTCCGCAGGCCGCGCCGATATCACCGACCCAGCCCCAGGGCTTGATGGCCTGGATGCCAAGTTCCATGCACTCCCTGGTCACATCCACCAGCCGCTGCGCCTCCGGCGTCGTCTTCCCGCCCACGATGAACATGCGGGAGGCATCGGAAAAATATCCGTCAAGAATCGTGGTGACATCGATATTCACGATATCGCCTTCCTTCAGGATGGTCTTTTTCGAAGGAATCCCATGGCAGACCACCTCATTGACGGAAATGCAGACACTCTTGGGAAAGCCCTCATAATTCAGGCAGGCGGGAATCCCCCCGTGGCTCTCAATGTACTTTCTTGCTGCATCATCCAGGGAGGCCGTATCGACTCCCGGACGCACCAATTCCTCCATGAGGTCCAGCGTCCCATCGTTGACCACACCGCTCTTGCGGATTCCCTCGATATCCTTCTCGTTATTGATGATATTCCGGGGAGGGCGCACCTGTCCCTTCATCACATTGAACTTCATTTCGCTGATGCGCTCGTCAAAATCCGCATGGCATTTCTTGTACTTCCTTCCGCTGCCACACCAGCACAAATCATTCCTCGCTATCGCCATAATATACGCCAATACTTCCTTTCCATATCCTATCATACCCATAATGGTATATTATAACGTATTGTTCAGATTTTGCCAAAGGCAAAATATACTCTCCCCCCAAACCTTGACACGATTCCCCATTTGCTATATATTTTATCAGTATGGGCTTTAAAGAAGCCCTACATCATAAAATAAAAGGAAGGTGTCATCTTGCGAACCATATGCAAGCGCTTATTTCTTTTCTTTGCCGCACTCCTCCTGCTATTGGCAGGAATAACGGCCTATCTTTGGCACGGTGCCGCAAACTGCGTCCCTGTCCTCAACTACCACCAGATCAATGATACCGAAAACAACGCATTGACCGTCAAGGTTGAGCAATTCGACAAACAGATGCAATATCTTGCCGACAACGGCTACCATACCATAACACCGGCGGACATGCTCGACTGTTGGGAAAACGGCAAGCAACTGCCCGACAAGCCTGTCATCATCACCTTTGATGACGGCTACAGGGACAACTACATCAACGCCTTTCCCATTCTGGAAAAATACGGCCTCAAGGCATCCATCTTCCTCATTACGGACTATGTGAGCCTCTATCCCAATTACGTTACCTGGGACATGGCAAAGGAAATGCAGGAAAGCGGCCTGATTGACCTGGAGAGCCACACCCTCAGCCACACCGAGCTCACAGGGCTGGAATCCAGCGAGGATGTGGTCCGGCAGCTCCAGGAATCCCGAAATGCACTGCAATACCGCCTGGGAAAACCCGCCTTTTTCATTGCCTATCCCTGCGGCTCCTATGACGACCAGGTGGAGCAGCTCACAAAAGATGCCGGTTATCGCGCGGCCTTCACTGTGAACTACGGCCTTGCTTCCCCCGACGAGCAGAGATTCGTTCTGGATCGCATTCCCATTTTCGGATGCAACCAGCATACCTTCCTCCGTTTCAAGCTTCGCATCGTCCTCGCGCCAGTCCTCTCGCCCCTCAGCACCTTGAAGACAAACCTCCAGGAAAGCGGTCATACATGGCTGTCCAACCTCATATTGATGCCATAAAACCGAATATAGCAAGCAAAATGGGCTGTCCTTTGTTGGGACAGCCCATTTTTCATCGGATAAACTGGTCAATGGCGGCATTGAGTTTTTCTATTGCTTCCTTGTCCCCTTCCTGCACCGCATCCACGATGCAGTGCTCCAGGTGGTCCTTCAGTATGGTCTTTGCCACACCCTGCAAGGCAGCGTTCACAGCAGAAATCTGGATCAGCACCTCGCTGCAGTCCCTGCCGTCCTCCACCATCCTGCGGATGGACTCCATATGCCCGATGACGCGGGCCATGCGGTTCAGCACGGCCTTCGTCTGGGTATGGGAGTGGACATGCCCATGACCTTGCCCCTGGGCATGCGTATGGCGGATCACCGTGCCATCCGCCAGGATATGCTCATGCTCCGCCATCCCGTCATCCCTTTCCAAAGAGGTCACCTGACCCCAAGCACCACCATCTCGCCGTTGATGTTCCATTCCTTCGTGAACCCATCGGCGCTTCCGTATTCCACAGCATCCGCCAGCACAATGCTGCGGATATAGTCCTCATGCTTCTTCATGAGGTCCTGCAGCTTGTCATTGCCCTTGGCGTAGACCGTGATGTGGTTCGTGACCTCGAAGCCGTTCTCCTTGCGCATGGTCTGGATCTTGCTGACGATTTCGCGCACAAAGCCTTCCTCGATGAGTTCCGGCGTGAGCGTCGTCTCCAGAGCAACCGTCACATTGCCGCCGCGCTGGCAGAGATAGCCCTCCGTCTGCGCCATGGTCACTTCCACATCCTCGGTTTCGAGGATGAATTCCCCGGATTTCGTCGTGACCTTGAGCTTTCCTGTCCGGTCCATCTCCTCCTTGGCAACATGGCCGTTAAGTCCTGCCAGTGCAGCCTTGATCTCGCCGATGGCCTTGCCCACCTTCGGGCCAAGGACGCGGAACTGCGGCTTGAAGCTGTAGGAAAGATACTCCTCCATGTCCTCCTTGAAGGTGACCTTCTTGATATTGAGCTCATCCTCCACGATTTCCTTGAAGAAATCGGAAAGGGTGCCCTCCGCCTTCACATACATGTTGCCAATGGGCTGGCGGTTCTTGATGTTCGCCGCATTGCGCGCAGCCCTGCCGAGAACCACGATTTCCAGCACCAGTTCCATGTTTTTCTCAAGCTCTGCATCGATACACTCTTCCCGCACCGTCGGGAAGTCGCAGAGATGGATGCTCTCCGGCGCGTTCTTGTCGATGCTGCAGACAAGATTGCGGTAGATGCTCTCCGTCACGAAGGGAATCAGGGGAGCTGCCGCCTTCGCCGTGGTGACGAGGGCCGTGTAGAGTGTCATATAGGCATTGACCTTGTCCTGCTCCATGCCCTTCGCCCAGAACCGCGCACGGCTACGGCGCACATACCAGTTGGAGAGCTCATCCACAAATTCCTGGAGGACCTTCGCCGCTTCCGTCACCTTATAGTTCGCCAGGTTTTCGTCCACGGTCTTCACCATGGTATTGAGGCGCGAGAGGCACCACTTGTCCATGACGGTGAGGCTCTCATAGTCCAGTTCGTACCTGGTGGCATCAAACTCATCAATGTTGGCATAGAGCACAAAGAAGGCATAGGTGTTCCAAAGGGTTCCCATGAACTTCCTCTGGCCTTCCTGCACTGCCGCGCCGGAGAAGCGGTTCGGCAGCCAGGGCGCACTGTTCTCGTAGAAATACCAGCGGATGGGATCGGCCCCATAGGTCATGAGCGCTTCCATGGGATCCACCGCATTCCCCTTGGACTTCGACATCTTCTGCCCATTCTCATCCTGCACATGCCCCAGGACAATGACATTCTTGTAGGGGCTCTTGTTGAAGAGCAATGTCGAAATGGCAATGAGGGAGTAGAACCATCCCCGGGTCTGGTCCACGGCCTCGGAAATGAAATCCGCCGGGAAATGTTTCTCAAAGATCTCCTTGTTCTCAAAGGGATAATGCCACTGAGCAAAGGGCATGGCCCCGGAATCGAACCAGCAGTCGATGACCTCGGAGACACGATGCATTTCCTTGCCGCACTCGGGGCATTTGATGGTAACAGCATCCACATAAGGACGATGCAGTTCAATCCCATCAGGACAGTTGTCCGACATGCTCCTGAGTTCCTCGATGGAACCGATGGCATGCTGATGGCCGCATTCGCATTCCCAGATATTGAGCGGCGTACCCCAGTAGCGATTGCGGCTGATGCCCCAATCCTGCACATGCTCCAGCCAGTCACCGAAGCGCCCCTGGCCGATGGTCTTCGGAATCCAGTTCACCGTGTTGTTGTTGCGGATGAGGTCTTCCTTCACCGCCGTCATCCTGATGAACCAGGATTCCCGCGCATAGTAGATGAGCGGCGTATCGCAGCGCCAGCAATGGGGATAGGTATGCTCAAAGACAGGCGCCTTGAAAAGCTTGCCCGTCTCCTTCAGATTCTTCAGGATCAAGGGATCTGCATCCTTGACAAAGACACCGGGCCAGTCCGTGTCCTCCGTCATCTGTCCCTTGTTGTCCACGAACTGCACGAAAGGCATGTCGTACTTGCGGCAGACCCTGTTATCGTCCTCACCGAAGGCAGGAGCCAGATGGACAATGCCCGTGCCATCCCCCGTGGTGACGTAATCATCGCAGACCACAAAGAAGGCCTTTTTCTTGATCTTTCCAACAGCAAAGGGATACAGCGGCTCGTACTCACGATGCTCCAAGTCCCTTCCCTTCATGCGTTCCAGGACTTCCCTGTCGCCTTCCACATCCTCAAAGACCGTGTCCACAAGTGCTTCCGCAAGGTAATACACCGTGTCTGCTGCCTTGATCTTCACATAGTCCACATCGGGATTCACACAGAGCCCCAGATTGGAAGGCAGCGTCCAGGGCGTCGTCGTCCAGGCGAGGAAATAGGCATCCTCATCCTTTGCCTTGAACTTCACCATGGCAGAGCGTTCCTTCACGTCCTTGTAGCCCTGGGCCACCTCGTGGGAGGAAAGAGGCGTGCCGCAGCGGGGGCAGTAGGGAACCACCTTGTGCCCCTTGTAGAGGAGTCCCTTCTCCCAAATTTTCTTGAGTGCCCACCATTCGGACTCAATGAAGTCATTCTCATAGGTGATGTAGGGATGCTCCATGTCAGCCCAGAAGCCGACGACCTCGGAAAACTCCTCCCACATGCCCTTGTATTTCCAGACGGATTCACGACACTTCTTGATGAAGGGCTCGATGCCGTATTCCTCGATCTGCTCCTTGCCATTGATGCCGACAGCCTTCTCCACTTCCAGTTCCACGGGAAGGCCGTGAGTATCCCAGCCCGCCTTCCGCAGGACGCGCTTGCCCTTCATGGACTGGTAGCGGGGCAGCATATCCTTGATGACGCGGGTCAGCACATGGCCGATATGCGGCTTGCCGTTCGCCGTGGGCGGGCCGTCGTAGAAGGTGAAGACATCCTTCTCATCCCGCTGCTCCACAGCCTTTTTGGCAATATCATGCTCTTTCCAGAACTTGGCAATCTCTTTTTCTCTCTCCACGAAATTCAGATTCGTGTCCACCTTGCTGTACAAACAAAATCCCCCTATCATTCAAAAAGCCCCCATCCCAAACAGGATGAGGGCTTTCATCGCGTTCACGAAACGCTTTTTATCGTATCACAAACAGCGCACAATTTCAATCCATGGCATGCTCAAATCTTGAATTCCACAATGGCATTCTGGAGATCCTGAGCCTGCTCCGCGAGCTTGCGGCTGGCATCGGCGATCTCGTGCATGGATGCCGTCTGCTCCTCGGTGGCTGCGGAGACCGTCTGTGCCTCGTCCGCCACCTTGCGGCTCATGTCGTTGATCTTCGTGACAGCTTCCTTGATGCGGTCCGTACCGTCTGTCAGGTCATGCACCACATTCTCCATCATCTTGGAGCTGGTTGCCACATCATCGACCATCTCGGAAATATGGCGGAAGGCTTCGCCTGCCTCATCGACAGCCTTCGTGCCGTCCGTCACCTGGTCGACACCGTCATGCATGGCTTTCACGGCATTGTCCGTATCCTGCTGGATGGTAACGATGAGCTGGGAAATCTCACCGGCCGCCTCGCGGGACTGTTCCGCAAGCTTCCTGACCTCATCGGCAACGACGGCAAACCCGCGGCCATGCTCACCGGCACGCGCCGCCTCAATGGCCGCATTGAGCGCAAGGAGGTTGGTCTGCTCGGAAATCGCAGAAATCGTATCCACAATGGTGCCGATCTTCTGGGACTGGTCGCCAAGATTGCCGATGACCGTGGACATGGCCTGCACCGTATCGTTGATCCGGCCCATGCCCTCTACGGCGTTGTCAACGCTGGCCTTGCCCTGGATGGCCGCCTTGCTGGTGGAGTTGATCTTCTCTCCGGACTCCCCGATGGTCACCTTGAAGTTGTCCATATGGTTGGCAAGATTCTGGGTGTTCTCATTGGCCATTTCCACGTCGGTGAACTGCTCGCTGCAGGAGCCCGCCACATTCACGACGGATTCCGCGATGGACTGGCTCACCTGCGCAGACTGCTCCGCCGTGGAGGTAAGCTCCTCCGATGCTGCAGCCACGTACTCCGCCGCCTGCACAATACGCTGCATGAGCTCCCGGATCTTGGCCTGCATCTCGCTCATGGCCTTGCTCATGACGCCCAATTCATCCGGCCTTGCGGAAAGCTCCCGCATGACAGCCTCCACCTCGGAATTGACCCTGAGATCGCCTGTCCCCATGACACGAAGGCGATCCGTAACCTTCTGGATGGGAGCCGCAATGCTGTTTCCTACATAGATGGCAAAGAAAATGAATATGACCTGCAGAACGACAATACAGATGATGGCCTTGACGATGCTTGCGTGAAGCTGGCTGGAAAGAACCTCTTCGCGCTCCGCCACCATACCGTCAATCTCATCAATCCAGACGCCTGTTCCCAATACCCAGCGATAGGGCTTGAAGGTCGTCGTATAGTTTCTCTTCGGCAACGGCGTCGTCTCGTTGGGCTTCGCGAACATCAGATCCGTGAACCCGCCGCCGGGCTTCAGGCCGTTCTGGATCATTTCCTTGATGAACTCCCGTCCCGTGGGGTCTTTCAGGTCGATACGGGATTTTCCCTCGGTATCGCGCCCAAGGAGCACCACATTGATGCCTTCCTCGGTATCGATCCAGAAATAGCCCTTGCCCTCGTCATAGCGCAGATCACGGACAATGTCAGCCGCCTGCTTCTTCGCCTGCTCCTCTGTGAGCTGGCCTGCCTGCTGCTTCTTGTAGACCTCCTCAATGGCACTCACTGCCAGCTCCGTCTCATCCCGAAGCTTTGTCTCGACGCTTCGCTCCAGATCCGCACGGTAGTTTATGAGCTGGTTCTCGTTGTCCTTGATGGAATTGTAGATGAAAAATCCTCCAATGCAGACCATCGTTACGACAGATACGCCCACAATGACGCAAATCAGCCGCGTTTTCATTGAATTGAACATATTTCCCCCTCCATTGCTTAAAATATAAACTTGAACAAAATCTTGACGTATATTAGCTATATATTGTCTATTCGATATGCGCATTCTTTTTTCCTGCTACAAAAAAATTTTATTATTTTCTTTTTTCCAGACTTTCGTTTATAATTATACGAACAACAACTCTTGGAAAGGGTGTTCCTATGCACCAGTATCTCTTCTATATTGGGGAGTTCCCTGTCCGCACGTACGGGCTCGTGATCTCCCTCAGCATCATCCTCGCCACCGGTGTCGGCTACTTCCTTGCAAAGCAGGATGGCAGAGGCTATGAAAAGCATGTGGTGGACATCGGCATCTACTGTGGCATCGCAGGACTCTTAGGGGCAAGGCTCTGGGATGTCTTTTTCTTCGACTGGGACTACTATTCCCATCATCTCACAGAGCTCTTCAATGTCTGGCAGGGAGGCATGGCCATCCAGGGCGGGGTGCTGCTCGGTGTCATCACAGGACTCGTCTACGCAAAACGCCATCATCTGGATGCCTGGGCATTGGCGGACATCCTCGCCCCGGCCATCGTTCTTGGACAGGCCCTGGGCCGCTGCGCCAACCTGCTGAACGGCGATGCCTTTGGCGCTCCCACCGGTTCCGCCTACGGCATCCTCTATCCCGATACCACCCTTGCCCATCACACATACGGCAGCCAGCCCCTCTGGCCCGCCGAAGTATGGGAAGGCCAGCTGGACATTGTCATTTTCGCCCTGCTCCTCATGTTCCGCTGCACCAGCCATGCCAAAGGGCAATGCCTTGCCCTCTACGTCATGCTCTACTCTGCCGCCCGGTTCTTCCTGGAATACCTGCGCGGGGATTACACCCATCTCATCCTTGGCGTATTCAAGAGTGCGCAAATGACCAGTGTCACAGCCTTCACCATTGCCGCCATCGCATTCCTCCTTCTCCAGCTGCGAAAATCCCGCAACAATTCCCCGCCCCACACCGTGCCAGCACGCGACAAGAAAAACAAAAAAGGACCGAAGTGCCCATAAGCCGGACACTTCGGTTCTTTTTATTCTCTATATGTCATTGATTGTTGCGGCGGGCAAGGATGCGGATGACCTTTGCCCCCGTGTTGTGGATCTTTCGGAAAGGAGCCACCCGCGTCTTCGTCTTCGGCTTGATCTCCTTCTCCTTGCCGAAATCCCCCCGCTTGAGCAGCGTGGATTTCATCTTCTCGGGCTTGAAGAACTTCTGAAACTCCTTGTAGATTGGCTCCGGCTCCGCATTTTCCCGGCAGAGGAAAATATCCATGGCAACATATCGCAGATCCGAATAGACATGGATTGCGATATGCCCATCGCGGAAAAGGAGCATGAAGGCAAAATGATTCGCCGCAACCTCCTCGGAAGAAAGGTTCAAGAGCCCATAGCCCTTGTCCTTCATGAGTTCCTGCAAGGCACCCTTGATCAGATGCAAGTCCTCAAGCTTGCTGGACTTGCAGTTATAGAAATCCACCGTCAGATGACGCGCAAGTATCTTCACTGGAAAAAACGCTCCTTCTCTTTCATATCACTCAACTGTAACGGATTTTGCCAGATTGCGGGGCTTGTCCACATCACAGCCACGCGTGATTGCCGCAAAGTAAGCAAGAAGCTGAAGCGGCACCACGGTGAGAAGAGGAATGAGCAGCTCATCTGTCTCAGGCACCTTGATGACATGGTCCACATACTTCTGCAGTTCCTCGTCGCCCTCGGCCGCAATACCGATGACCACAGCATCACGGGCCTTGACCTCCTTGATATTGGAAAGGGTCTTTTCGTAGACGCTCTTCTGGGTGGCAAGGGCAATGACAGGAACCCCTTCCACAATCAGAGCCAGCGTGCCGTGCTTGAGCTCCCCGGCAGCATAGGCTTCTGCATGGATATAGGAAATTTCCTTCAGCTTCAAAGAACCTTCCAATGCCACATCGTAGTCCAGGGAACGGCCAATGTAGAAGACATCCTCATTGAAGCCGTACTTCCTGGCAAAGGTCTTGATGGGCTCCACATCGGAAAGGGTCTCGCTGATCTGGGCAGGAATCTTCTTGAGCAAATCAATGAGCTCCCTGACACGCTCCGGTGACTGGGTTCCCTTGATTTCCGCCATGTAGAGGGCAAGCATGAAAAACAGGATGAGCTGCGTCGTATACGCCTTCGTGGAAGCCACGGCAATCTCGGGGCCTGCCCAGGTATAGAGCACCTGGTCTGCCTCACGGGCAATGGAGGAGCCCACCACGTTGGTGAGAGCCAGTGTCTTTGCCCCAAGGCGCCTGGATTCCTTGAGTGCCGCCAAGGTATCGCTCGTCTCGCCGGACTGGGAGACAACGATGAGCAGGGTGTTCTCATCCACGATGGGATTGCGATAGCGGAACTCCGATGCCAGATCCACCTCCACCATGACGCGGGCGAGCTTCTCGATGTAGAACTTGCCCACAAGCCCTGCATGATATGCCGTGCCGCAGGCGACAATGTATATCTTGTTGAAGGAATTGAGGAATTCCGGCGTCCACTTGAGCTCCTCCAGCACGATCTCCTTTCCATCCTTGGAAATGCGCTGGCTCATGGTATCGCGCACAGCCTTGGGCTGCTCATGGATCTCCTTGAGCATGAAATGCTCGTAGCCGCCCTTCTCCGCAGCCTCTGCATTCCAGTTGACCTCAAAGACCTTCTTCGTCACAGGATCTCCCTGGCGATCCATGATATCGACGGAATCCTTGCGAACGATAGCGATCTCGCCATCGTTCAGGATGAACGTGCGGCGGGTGCGCTGAATGATGGCAGGAATATCCGACGCGATGAAGTTTTCCCCATCCCCAAGGCCGATGACCAGAGGATTGTCCTTCTTTGTGCAGATGAGCCTGTCAGGATGCTTCTTCGACATGAACACAAGGGAATAGGATCCCTCGATGCGCCGCAGCACTTCCCGTACCGCCGCCTCGAAGTCCCCATGATAGACAGCTTCCAGCAGATGCGCCACAACCTCTGTATCCGTTTCGGACTTGAAGGCATGCCCCTGCTCGATGAGCTCCTCCTTGAGCGCCAGATAGTTTTCAATGATGCCGTTATGCACCACGACAAACTCGCCGGTGCAATCCGTGTGAGGATGGGCATTGCGGTCCGACGGGCGCCCATGGGTCGCCCAGCGCGTATGTCCGATGCCAAGGCATCCCTTCGGCATATCATCCTCAATCTTTTCCTTCAGGGAAGCCAGCCGTCCCACGCTCTTCTCCACACGGACCACCGAGCCGTCATACACTGCGATGCCGGCGGAATCATAGCCACGGTATTCCAGCTTGGAAAGGCCTTCCAACAGAAATTCCACAGCCTCCCTGTCTCCTACATAGCCAACAATACCACACATATTCGAAACCTCCATTATATGCAACACAAGAACTTCACTTTCCTGTTGCCTGCATGGACCTGCTGCCCATGCCATACCCTCCGCCAGCTTTGTCCCGGGAATCACTTTCCGGTTTTGTCTGGTTTCTTTCGACTGGGCCGGCCGAGAGGCATCCGCTGACCTTCTCGACAACCTCTTCCTCGTCCTCTCAGCAGCCTCCCGCCACTGAGAACCAGCGCTAAGACGATCCTCGCCTTTTCCGTAAGAACTACCCGCCTCCTTCCCATCCCCGCGCAACAGAAATCGGGGATACGTGTATTGTAGCGTATAGAGAGGGAATAGTCAACAACGTAAAAAGAGACCGGAAACCGGCCTCCTTTTGCTGTATTCATGAAATCATACCCGGGGTTTCGCGAAAATCATGCGCCCCGCCGCTGTCTGCAAGGCAGACGTAACCTCCACGTCAATGGTATTGTTGATGTGGCGGCGGCCGTTTTCCACGACAATCATGGTGCCGTCGTCCAGATAGGCAACCCCCTGGCCAGGCTCCTTTCCATCCTTTACCACCGTGACCTGCATGCTCTCGCCGGGAATAACCACCGGCTTCACCGCATTGGACAGCTCATTGATGTTGAGCACTTCCACACCGCGAAGCTGCGCCACCTTGTTCAGGTTGAAGTCATTGGTGATGATCTTTCCGCCGACCTGCTGGCCCAGGCGCACGAGCTTGGAATCCACCTCGTTCACATCATCGAAGTCCACATTCGTGATCTCCACCTTGAGCTTATTGGACTCCGTGCGGATCTTCTGAAGGATATCCAGCCCGCGGCGCCCCCGGACACGCTTGAGGGCATCCGCAGAATCCGCGATATGCTGAAGCTCTTCCAGCACAAAGACAGGAATCAGCAAAGTGCCTTCCAGAAACCCCGTCTCGCAGATATCGGCAATGCGTCCATCAATGATCACGCTGGTATCCAACAGCTTGTAATGCTTGCTCTCCTCCGATGCTATCTGTTTCGTGCCTTTATCCTTGTCCTTGTCTTTATCCTTTTCCCTGGCCTTCACTGCCTCCCGCAAGGTTTTCGGAATACCATCGAAAAGCCCTGCAATATCCTTGCGCTTCTTGATGGTGATATGTATACCAAGATAACCAAGGACAATGCTGAACACCACGGGAATGTAATCCCCTACCACTGGAATCTTCGCAAAGGAATAACTCAGGAGATTCGCAATGATAAGTCCGATTGCCAGGCCGCAGGCACCGGCAATGACATCATGGATCGGCATCTTGTTGAACTGCGTCTCCACCCATACATTGAATCGCTTCAGCTGCTGAATCAGGAACGATGAAAGAATGAAACCTATAAATCCGCCAAGAAGTGCCCCAACGAGGATACACAGCATACTCGCCAGCGTGAGCTTGAAAAAACCCATGTCCATCTTCAGTATTTCCGTGCTGATGAAAAGCGTCAGCGCCGGACTGGCAAGATGCAGAAGGGCTCCGCCGGCAAGGGCCAGCAGCAATGTGATGATCATGCGCAAAATCTTGTCAAGCATCTCTCTCACCTCCTTTCCTCGCAAATGTCAAAAAAAAGAAATTCAAACAGATTGCATCATCAAACCTGTTTGAATTTTCCAGGGATCAATGATTTTTCGGAGGGGAGGACATGAGCTCCTCGAGCCAGTTCTCCACTTCATCCAATGACTTGTCGCAGGCATAGATGAGCTCGCTCACGAGGATCTGCTTTGCCAGATCCATGAGGCGCTTCTCGCCGCTGGAAATGCGCCGCTGCTTGTCCTGACGGATGAGATTGCGCGCCACAGCCGCGACATCGCAGAGATTTCCCGTTTTCATGCGGTCAAGGTTCGCCTGAAAACGCTTGTTCCAGCTTCCCGTCATGCGTTCCGGCTTATCCTGCAGCACCGCCAGAACATCCTTGACCTTGTCCTCCGTTATGACTCCCCGAAGACCAATGTTCTCTGCATTGTCCACTGGAATCATAACTTTCAGGCTCCCCATGGGAAGCCTGAGCACGTAATAGGCCTTGTCCTCTCCCAAGACCTCGCAATGTTCAATTCCGGCAATCTTCCCGGCACCATGCATTGGATAGACCACCGTATCCCCAACATTCAGCACGCCCTCACCTCCTGCCGAAACGCTCCTATCCCCTTTATTATAGCACGTTTCCCAAGGATTTGGCGAGTCCTAAATTTTCTTATTTTAACACTTACATAAAAGCGCGTCAACCATCCCACAACATATTTTCGGGAGTCTCCCCTCCCGCAAGAAGCGCCCTGACCACCTCACCCGCAAGGATGAAGCCGGCCACAGGCGGAACAAAAGAGATGCTCCCCACAATCCGCTCGCCAATAGGACAATCTTCCTGTCCCACCGGCAAAGGAACCTCCTTCGAGTATACCACCTTCAGATCACGCACCCCGTATTCCCTGAGCTTTTTCCTCATGATACGCGCAAGTGGATCCACGCTGGTCTTGTAGATGTCCGCCACCTCGAACATGGCAGGGTTCAGCTTGTTTCCGGCTCCCATGCTGCATATGATGGGGATTTTCCGCCTTTTGCATTCCAACACAAGACTAACCTTCCCCGCCACGATATCAATAGCATCCACCACATAATCATAGTGCCGGGCAAAAAAAGCATCCGCATTCTCTGCCGAATAAAAGGCATCCACGGTATCCACAACCGCCTTCGGATGGATGTCCAGAACGCGTGCCTTCATGACCTCCGTCTTCTTCTGCCCCACCGTTTTCGTGGTGGCATGCAGCTGACGATTGATATTTGAAGCACAGATATCATCCTTGTCGATGAGCACCAAATGTCCTATGCCCGCCCGTGCAAGCCCCTCCACGACAAAAGAGCCCACACCGCCGATGCCGAACACAGCCACCGTGCTTTCCGCCAGCTTCCTCATGCCGGCTTCTCCCAGGAGAAGCTCCGTGCGGACAAACTTGTCCGGATAATCCGTCACAAAGTCCACGCCTCATTTCTCCTTTGGGGCCATATCCGTGATCTTGAAGGCCGGAATGGCAAAGGCACTGCTCTTTGGCCTGGCCTGGGGACGATTCATGAAATCGGGGGTATCCAGATTGAAGCCCTTCTGCACCGCCACCTGGCTCTTTGGCACCTCGGCCTTGGGTGCCTTCAGTGCCATGCTGCCCACAAAATCCGTGGCGATGATGGTGGCCTGAATGACATCCTTCATATCGCTATTGATAACCACACCGAAGATGATATTCACCTCGGGGTCCGTATTGTCGAAAATGTACTTCGTAGCCTCATCCACATCGCAAAGGCTCAAATCCTCGTTGGCCGTGATGTTGAGGATGATGCCCCGCGCTCCCTGGAGGGACTTGTCGATAAGAGGGCTCTCCACCGCCTGCTTGACCGCATCCACGGCACTGCGGCGGCTCTGTCCGATGCCGAGAAGGGCATCGCTGCTCTCGCTCTGACGGAAGATGGTCGTAACATCCGCAAAGTCCACATTGACCACCCCTGTGGTGAGGATCAGCTCCGCCACACAGCGGATGGCCTGCTTCAGCACCTCATCCGCCGCCTCGAAGGCATTGACAAGGGACATGGAGCGGTTCTCTGGCAGCTTCATCAGATTGTCGTTCTGGACGGCAATCAGGGCATCCATATGGGACTGCATCTTGACAATCCCCGCCTCAGCAATCTTCTTTTTCCGTGCGCCCTCAAAGGTGAATGGCATCGTGACCACACCAATGACCAGAATCCCCAATTCCTTCGCAATGCGCGCCACAACCGGGGCAGCTCCCGTACCGGCGCCGCCGCCCATGCCTGCCGTGACAAAGATGAGGTCTGCGCCCTGCATCATGTCCTTGATCTTTCCCTCATCCGCCTTGGCGGCCTGCTCGCCCTCTTCCATCTTGCCTCCGGTGCCGCGCCCCTTCGTGATGGCCTCGCCGATCTGCAAGGTCTTGACACCGGCAGCCTCCATGATGGCCAGCTGCTTCTCATCCGTGTTCACAGCCACCAGCTCAATATCGAGAAAATCACTTTTCGCCATGCGCAAAAGGACGCTGTTGCCGCCGCCACCCACACCGAACACCTTGATCGTGACGATTGCCCTTCGAATTGCTATATCCTCTGCCGCCATAGAAACCAGGCCCCTCTCACTCATGATATCGCATTTTGCGCTCATACAACCCATTATCCTTTACAATCTATATTATATTCATGATTTTTCCATGAAACCCTTCCCGGCGTCAATGAAAAAAAGCGAGGCCCAAATGACCTCGCCACCTTGTTCCCCCAAAATGGCCTTCCGGCTCAATGGAAGAGAACGACTGCCAAGCATGCAAGAATAATCTTCAGGCTGTCAAGCTTCACAAAAAACACTTCCTAATATTTTATAGTCCTTGACACAATCAGAATTATACAAGCATTTCCGAAAAATATCAACAAAAATTTCTCATGAAGCTACCCTTCTCTTTCTCCTCAGAATGCCGCCCATCTGCGTTGCCACCATGCCCGCCGCCATGAGGACACAGCCGAAGATCTCCATGCCGGTCATGACCTCGCCAAGGATGATCCAGCTTGCCAATGCGCCGAAAATCGCCTCAAAGCTCATAATGATTGCCGCATGGGAAGGTTCCGCATATTTTTGCCCGATGATCTGCAGAGTAAAGGCCACCCCCGCCGACATGACCCCGCCATAAAAGATGGCAAAACCTGCCGACTGGATATCCTCCCACCGGATGCTCTCAAAGGCCAACGCCGCAAAAAGACTGGCCAGGGTACAGATTCCCACCTGGGCCGCCGAGAGCTCCATGACATCCACGCATCCCGCAAAACGATCTATGAAGAGGATATGAGCCGTCCAGAAGAAGGCGCTGATGAGCACAAGGCTGTCACCGAACCCCAGGGACAATTCCCCGCGAATGGACAAAAAATAGAGCCCCGTGATGGCAAGCAGCGCGCCCGCCCAATTCTCCGGACGAATGCGCCTCCCCAGCAGCACGGAAAAGAGGGGCACCAGGATAATGTAAAGACAGGTGATGAACGCCGTCTTGCCCGCTGTGGTATAAAGCATTGCCACTTGCTGAAAGGAGGTGGCCACGAACATGATGCAGCCGGCCCCCATGCCGGCCTTCCAGCCTGCCATATAGGTTCCCGTCTGCTTCGCGATTTGGCGGGATCCCCGATAAAACCACCAGATCAACAGCAAAGAACAAAAGCCAAGAAAATACCTTGATGCAGCATAGGTGAAGGGGCCCAGATTGTCCATCCCCGTCATCTGGGCAACAAAGGTCGTTCCCCAGAGAAAGGCCGCCATCAACAGAAAAAGATTGCCACGAAGGCGCATAGAACTCCTCCCCAAACGCACCAGGCTTCTCACTTCGCAAAGTAATCCATGGTGCGCCTCAATCCCTCCAACAAGGGCATGACCGGCTTCCAGCCCAGCCCCCGCACCGCCTTGCCATTCGCCAGCATGGAGCGGCGGATGTCACCGGGACGCTCCGGGCCATAAAGGGGAATGATCTCCCTGCCCGCTATTTTGCTCAGAAGGCTCACCAGTTCCCGAAGGCTCGTCTCCGTCTGTGTACTGAGATTGTATGCCGTATTCACATCCTTTGTCCGAAGGGCGGCACAGATCCCATCGGCGATATCCCCCGCATAGACAAAATCCCGCGTCTGCTCGCCATCGCCAAAGATCGTAATGTCCCCGCCCTGGACAATCCGTTTCGCAAAAATGCTGATGACGCCGCCCTCGCCGCCATCTCCCTGACGTTCTCCGTAAACATTGGCGAAGCGCAGGACAACATAATCCATGCCGAAAATCTGGCGGTAGACTTCCAGATAATGCTCCGCCGTCACCTTGGACAGCCCATAGAAAGACATCGGCGCCAAAGGCTTGCTCTCCAATACAGGAAGATCCTCTGCCGAAACATTGCCGTAACTGGCTGCCGTAGAAGAGAAGATAACCCTCTCTATATCACATTGTCGCGCAGCCTCCAAAAGATTTATCGTTCCGATGATGTTCTCCTCTGCATCGTTCTTGGGATCCTGCACGGAGGCATCCACCATCGTCTGCCCCGCCAGATGGACAATGGCATCCAATCGTTTCCCCTGAATCTTCTGAAGCAGTGACTCATCACAGACATCCATCTCCAGGAATTCGATATCCCCGGGCACATGTTCCCGCAATCCCGTGCTAAGATTATCGAGGACAACAGGCGTATGGCCTTCCTCCTGCAAAGCACGTACGAGGTGAGAACCGATAAATCCCGCGCCACCTGCAACTAAAACCTTCAAAAAAACATCCCCTTACGCAAAATATACAAGACTCTTAACGACACAAATGAATCACAACATTCTCCAGTGTTTCCTCTCCTGCCTGTCCGGTCTTGAGGAAATAATCCGCATCTGCAAGATCCAGCATTGCCCTTTTAAGCACCGGCACATCAAACCCTTCCGCCGCCTTTCCCAACCGTTCCGCTATCACGGGATTGAGTTCCAGCGGCTTTGCCAATGCCTTGCCGCGATATCCCCGGGCCTGCAGGTCTTTCGCCTGCCAAAGCTGACGCACATGGCGGGCAAGAAGGTTGAGTATAAGAGGAAGGTAAGCGCCATCCCTCATCTGCCGCCGAAGCAGCATGAGAGACTTCCTGGCATCCTTCGCACTGACGGCATCCATGAGGGCAAAGACAGAAACCTCCGGAACACCGGCAAATACCTTCAGCAAAGCATCCTTTGATATGAGCCGGTCCTTCGTGAAGAGTGCCAGCTTGTTGAACTCCTTGTCCAGATAGGAAAGGGAAATCTGCTGCATCATGCTCACGGCACTGGCAAAATAAACATAGGCCTCCCTGTCGAATTCCTTGTTCATCGCCTGCAGCTTCCCCTGAAGCCAGTCATTGATATTCCATGGGCGGACAGCCTCCGCTTCCAGCACGGCACCATATTTTTCCACGGTTTTGTACAGCTTGCGCCGCTTATCCGCCTTTTCTCCCGTCACGAAGATGACATAGCTGTACTCCGGCATGTCGGAAAGGAGAAGCAGCAGACGCTCCATCTTCTTGTCCACCGGCTTTTTGGGCTTTCCCTTTCCCTTTCCCTTTTCCTCTGCCCCTGTCTTTTTCTCCCGGAACAGTGACGTATTTTTCAGCAGGATGACATTCTTTTCAGAAAAGAAGGGAGCCGTCTCTATGAACCCTGCAAGAGTATCCGGATCCACGTCACCATCTATGCTCTGCAGGGAATCCTGCATTCCCTTCCCAGCGGGAAAAAGAGCCTCCATGATGCGCTCTTTCGCCTTTTCGATGTAATAACTCTCCTCGCCGCCGAGAAGGTAGATGTGCTGCAGACTGCCTTTTCGCAAAGCAGCCATGAACTCGCCAAACTTCAATCAAGGATCTCCCCCTATGCGCTTTTCAGTCTTCTGACAATCGTAATCCTCCAACAGGATTCCCGCATATATTACGCTATCCTAAATATAGATTCGTTCCTTTTCTTGAAATTCCTGCCTCAGCATGGGCATCCGAGAAAGCAGAAAATGAGGCGTTCCGTAATGGAACGCCCCAAAGCATACACATGGTTTCGCCAAGGGCAAAGCCTTTCAGCCCATCTCCGGGCGGACATGGATTTCCTCCAATTCCTCCAAGGTCTTTTGCTTGCTCTCCCTGCCAAGGACAAGAATGACGGCAGAGACCAGGACAAAGACAGAGGCAAACATCAGGAATACCAGATTCATGCCGAAATTCTGTGCAATCATGACGCCCACCAACATGGGAGCAAGCATCCCGCCAATGCGGCCGAAGCCTGCGGCCCAGCCGCTTCCGAGAGCCCGGATAGCAGTGGGATATTGCTCCGGCGTATAGGTGTAAATGACACCCCATGCACCGAGATTGAAAAAGGACATGGCCGAGCCCCAGAGAAGCAAAGCTGTCGTATCGGCAGCATTCCCAAAGAAATAGCTGCAGACACCGGAAAGGAGCAGAAAAAGGGAAAGCGTATATCTGCGCCCGATGATGTCCACAAGCCAGGCAGCGGCATAATAGCCGGGAAGCTGGGCCAGGGTCATGATGAGCACATATTCAAAGGTCTTGACCACAGCAAAGCCCTGGGCAAAGACCAGAGAAGGCAGCCACATGAAGATGCCGTAATAGCTGTAGACAATGCCGAACCATGCCAGCCAGAGCATGATCGTGCGTGTACGGTATTCCCGGCTCCAAAGGACGGAAAAATTCATTTTCTTCCCGGAATCCTGCTGCATCTCCATGGGACTGAGCCTCTCCGCAAAAGGACGGCTTTCCACATGAAGCTTTTTTTCCAAATCCAGAATGATATCCTTTGCCTCCTGGATACGATTCCTGGAAATGAGATAGCGAATGGACTCCGGCATATGAAGGCGTATCAGGAAAACATAAAGGGCGGGAAGCGTCCCGATGACAAAAGCAGCCTTCCAGCCAAAGGCCGGAATCAAAAGATAGGCGATACAGGCAGCCACCAGCCAGCCTACTCCCCAGAAGCTTTCCAAAAGCACGATGAAACGTCCCCGCAGATGGGCAGGTGCATATTCGCTCATGAGGGTGGCAGCGACAGGAAGCTCACCGCCAAGACCAAAACCAACGAGAAAGCGGAACACCATCAAGGATTCATAGCTCCAGGCCAGGGCGCACATCCCCGTGGACAGGCTATAGAGCAGCACGGTGATGGCGAACACCCGCTTGCGCCCAATGCGGTCTGCCAACGTTCCCGCAAGGATCGCCCCCAGCGCCATACCGATGAGACCAATGCTCCCAATCCACCCCATCTGTGCAGGCGAGAGCTGCCACTCCTTTGCCAGGATGGGCAGTACGAAGGCGATAAGTCCGGTATCCATAGAATCAAAAAGCCACCCAAGTCCTGTGACAAGAAGCAGCTTGTATTGAAACGAGCCGACAGGCAGCCCCTCCAACCGTTCCAAAATCATAATAAACCATCTCCTCAATAGATTGAACAAATGTATTTTTCCCGTCCACGAGTATAACAAAATACATTCCTAACGTCAACCGTTTGGATGCCAATGGTTTTTCATAGAAAGTAAAGACACCTGCGATCCTGTCGCAGGTGCCGGAACAACGATTTTCAAATATCAGAGTGCGCCAAGGCTGCTTGCCACGAGATAGGCGAGCAATGCACCGCAGAGCGGAGCAAACACAGGAACCCAGGAATAGCCCCAGTCGGAACCACCCTTGCCGGCAATCGGAAGGATTGCATGGGCAATACGGGGACCGAGGTCACGGGCGGGGTTCATGGCGTAACCCGTGGGGCCGCCAAGGGAAAGGCCAAGGGCAACGATGAGGATGCCGACGATGTACGGGCCATAGCCGGGAGCCATGCCGTTGAATGCCTTCGAGAAGGTCATCCAGATGATGAACATCAGGAAGAAGGTTGCAATCACCTCAGTGAGGAAGTTGGCTGCCGCATTGCGGATCGCAGGAGCCGTGGAGAAGATACCAAGCTTCGCCGCAGGATCCGGAGTCTGGGACCAGTGGGGCAGATAGCAGAGCCACACAATGGCTGCACCGACAACACCGCCGAGTATCTGCACAAGGGAAGTCACGAGGAACTGATTGAAGGTGTAAACCCCAGCCAAGGTCTTTGCCAGTGTAACCGCAGGGTTCAAGTCACCCTGGGGAGCGCCGAGGGTCGTTGCCGTGAAGACACCGAAGGTAACTGCAAATCCCCACCCGAGGGCTATGCAGACCCATCCACCGCCGACACCCTTGGACTTCGTGAGTGTCAAGTTAGCGCAGACGCCGCAACCAAAGACAACCAGAACCAACGTTCCCATAAACTCGCCTAACAAATTTTCCGAACCTGTTACCATTGTTTCTCATCCTTTCTTTTTTATAAAAATATTAATGCGGATATGCGGGCCGGACAGAAGCACGTTGCCAGCCCAGCCCGCATACTATAACACAAACTGCTTTCCCAAGCAAACTTTAGGACTTACTCTTCTTCATCCAGCCAATGCATGGAGTGCTTCACAGCTTTCCTCCAGCCCTTGTAGAGACGATCTGCCTCTGCCTTGTCCATGCCCGGCTCGAAGCGGGTATCGAGCTTCCAGCTGCTGGTGAGCTCCTGCTTGCTGCTCCATACGCCAACGGCAAGGCCTGCAAGGTATGCCGCACCGAGAGCCGTCGTCTCCGTGATCTGCGGACGATCCACAGGAACACCGAGGAGGTCAGCCTGGAACTGCATGAGCAGGTTGTTGGCAACAGCGCCGCCATCCACCTTGAGCTCCGTGAGCTTGTTGCCGGAATCGGCTTCCATGGCATCCAGCACGTCACGGGTCTGGTATGCGAGGGAGTCCAGCGTAGCCCTTACGATATGGGCCTTCGTCGTGCCGCGGGTGATGCCGATGATCGTACCCCGGGCATTCTGGTCCCAATAGGGAGCGCCAAGGCCGACGAAAGCAGGAACGACATAGACGCCGTCCGTGTCCTTGACCTTCTTTGCCACCCACTCGGAATCCGGAGCGGAATCCACGAGGCGGACACCGTCACGCAGCCACTGGATTGCGGAACCGGCAACAAAGATGGAACCTTCCAGAGCATACTCCACCTTGCCGTCCAGACCCCAGGCAATGGTCGTGACCAGACCGTTCTTGGACTCATGGATGTCCGTGCCCGTGTTCATGAGCATGAAGCAGCCGGTGCCATAGGTGTTCTTCGCCATGCCGGGCTCGAAGCAGTTCTGCCCGAAGAGAGCTGCCTGCTGGTCGCCTGCCGCGCCGGAAACCGGAATCGCAGCGCCGAGAATCAAAGGAACCGTCTCGCCATAGACGCAGGAAGAGGGCTTGACCTCGGGAAGCATGCTCTTGGGAACGCCGAGATAGCCGAGAAGCTGGTCATCCCATTTGAGCTCCTTGATGTTGTAAATCATGGTGCGGGAAGCGTTGGAATAATCCGTCACATGAGCCTTGCCGCCCGTGAGCTTCCAGATGAGCCAGGTGTCGATGGTGCCGAAGAGCAGCTCGCCGTTCTCCGCACGCTGGCGCACACCCTCCACATTGTCGAGGATCCATTTGATTTTCGTGCCGGAGAAATATGCATCGATCATCAGTCCGGTCTTCTGCTTGACCTCATCCACAAGGCCCTTTGCCTTCATCTCCTCTGCAATGGGAGCTGTCTGACGGGACTGCCAGACAATGGCATTGTAAACCGGTCGGCCGGTCTTCTTGTCCCAAACCACAGTCGTCTCGCGCTGATTCGTGATGCCGATGGCTGCAATGTCGCTGGCTACCAGGCCCGACTGCTCCAAGGCTTCCTTCATGACCGTCGTCATGCTGCTCCAGATTTCCTCGGCATCATGCTCTACCCATCCAGCCTCGGGGAAATACTGGGTGAACTCCTTCTGGGAGACACCGACGATCTTGGAATTGCGGTCGAAGATGATCGCACGGTTGCTGGTCGTTCCTGCATCCAAAGCCATTACATACTGTTTTGCCATTTTTGAAAACCCCTTTTCTTTTGAAAATATTGTGGTTCCATACACATCAATAATCCCCGGCAATCTTCTGGGCAAGATCCAGAATCTTGTCCGCGTCAATCTTGGCATAGAGATCCTTCGGGATCACCGCCGATTTGACATTGGGATACTTCACCTGTATCTCCGGCAGCTCAAAGGCCGACTGGGGCGCAAGCAAGAGCACATCCGCAAAGGCTGCAGCCTCCTTGACCTCCTGCACAGGGTAGAAACTGACCGAGCAGGGATATCCCAGCCGGGCAGCCTCACTCTCCATACGGCGCACCAGCATATTCGTGGAAACGCCCGCCGAGCAAAGCAAAACGATTCGACGTACCTCCATTTTCTTCCCCCCCCCTTCTTGCTTTAGGACTCTATATTGCAAAAATCAATAAGCCTTTTCCAATATCTCAATGGGATGGCATGGTTCCACATGCCCTCCATGCTGTATCTGCAGCCGGCAGGTCCCGCAATCGCTGATGACCTTGTCCGCATTTGCCGTCTTGATGCGCCCGAAGAGCTCCTCGCCGATCTTCATGGAAATCTCGTACTTGTCCTGCTTGAAGCCATAGTTGCCGGACATGCCGCAACATCCCGCATCGGCAAGCTCCACCTTCACGCCGGGAATCTTTCCCAGAATGCGCGCCGCCGGAGTTCCGAATCCCTGGCTCTTCAAATGGCAGGGAACATGATAGAGCAGGCTCTGGGAAAGGGACTTAAACTCGGTGTTGAGCTTCCCCTCCTCCTCCAGCATGGCAAGGAATTCAAAGGCATCATAGACGTTCGTCGCTGCCTCCTTCATCTCCTCCTCATCGAAAAGTTCCCCATATTCCTTCTTCAGCATCAGGGAACAGCTTGTGCAGCATGCCACCACGGGAATCCCCTTCTTCTTCCATTCGAGGATGCGAGCCACGTTATTGTGGGCATGCTCCAATGCCTCGTCGAGATAGCCTGTCACCACCAGCGGCGAACCGCAGCAGTTGAACTTCTCGTCCACAAGGACCTCATAGCCGTTCTTCTGCATAACCTTCACAAAGGCCACGCCAACCTCCGGATTGTTGTCATTGATGAAACAGCCGGGGTAGAAAACCACCTTCTTCTCCGAGGGCTTCTGCGAAATCCCCTTGAACATGGAGAGGAAGGAACTGGAAGCATAGGCAGGCATGTCGCGCTCCCCTGCGATGCCCATGGAACCGAAGATGCCAAGGCTCTTGCCGATCTTCATGCCGAGATTCGCAAAAGTCGCCCCAAAGGGGAGCATGCGCACCCGTTTTGCCATGCGCTCCCCATGGGCCAGCATATCATCGCGCTGGGAATGGGGATGGGTTCTGTAATACTCGGCGCGATGGAGCATGTTCAGGGTGGAGACCTCCACACCGGAGGGACATGCCCTGTCACAACTCTTGCAGTTGGAGCAGAAGTCAAGGCTCTCCTCCACATCCTCCTGGGAGAACCGCATGCGGTTATGGGCCGGGCCCACCAGCTTCGGTCCGCGGTATTCCTTGGATGCTTCCATCACAGGACAGCTGGACATGCAGGAAGTGCAGGACAGGCAATGGTCTGCCGTGAGCATTGCTTCTGCTTTTTTCTGAAGCGCGTTCATTGTTTCGCTCATCCTATACTCTCCCTCCTTACATCATCGCGGCCTTGTAGGCCGATGCCAGTGCCACACCGTTTCCGGAATGCTCAAAACAGAAATCATAGCCGCCCAGGTTCCGCCCAATTACATATACATTATCAAACACCACTTTGCCGCTATCGTCCACGGGCCGCAGGCTCTCGTCCGTACGGATGCCCGTCTTGGCAAAGCCCTGGGGCTTGTCGGAGAACAGCTGCTCATTGCTCCAGTTCTCCTCACCGGGAACGAACCAGACCGGCAAGTCAAAAATCATTTCCCTGGGCTTCTCAAATTCCCGCATGGTAATGCCTCCGCTATAGAAGCCTCCCGTTGCAAGGATGAACTTGTCCGCCTCATAGGTCTTCTCCCTCGCCGCCGCCTGTGCCACAACAGCCGTGCATTTGCTGCCCTTCGTCACTGCCCGCAGGACCTTCGTGTCCTCAATGATATCCACGCCCAGTTTCATCAATGCCTGATGAAACATCTTCTGGAGCCTGAGCCCATTGACAGAAGGCGGCAGACAGGTGGTCTCAATGACCTCCGCCCCCAGTTTCTCCCGAAGGGCAATCGCAACCGATTCCCCCGAGGTTCCAAGTATCTGGGGCAGAAGGAATACCGCATTGCCGGAAGCATGGGGTTTCAAGGCATTCACAAGAGCTGCCATGCCCTTGTCCTGATCCAGCCAGCGAGCCGCGTCCAGTGTCGTGACATCCCTGCCGCCTTCCAGCCCCGCATCCACCATGACAACCTCATAAGAAAGGTTCTCGCCCAGAAGCGGGCGGATGTTTTCCTGAATGATGTCCCCATAGAAATCCTTGAGGCCGGAAATGCCGACAATGACAACCTTGCTCTTCCCCTCAAAGGCAGCCCCGTCCAGGGACTGTGGGGCAAGGCAGGTCGGCTTCATAGTCCCCACTGCCGTCGGGACCATAATCTGCTTCTCAAGGCTCCCATGATAGGGGAACCCGTATTCCTTCGTGAAGGCAAGGAATTCATCCACTGCCTTCTCCAGCATATCCATGCCGATCTTCTTGTAAGGATGGTCTTCCGGCAGACTCTTGATGCCCTCTTTCGGGGAAGCCACGAACTCATGGTTCCCATCAAAGCCCAGAACATCAATGACACCGCTGTTGAGAGAAAGGGAACCGGAGCCCGTCGTGAGAAGGGTCACTGTCTTTCCCTGCCTGACGCTGGTGTATGCTGCCATCAAACCCGCCAGACCGCTTCCGATGACAATCGTATCTGAATGCTTCATGCCTTCTTGCCTCCGTCTACATGGAATGAAAGTTCATAGAGTGCCCGCGTCATCTCGATCTCCCGAAGGGTGCGCCCCACGAGAACCGGACGGATGCCCTTCCAGCGCCCTTGCAGGAACTGCTTCATCTGTCCAAGGGAATCCTTTGCCCCCTTGTCACGACCGCACTTCGCAAAAACGGCGGCACTCCTGAGCGCACAGAAATTTGCCTGGCAGGTTCCCATGCCAATGCGGGTGCGACGACGGATGTCGTTGATCTGGAAGCTCGAGAGCTCCTTCGCAATCTCCTCCACCTCTGCCAGAGTGACGTTTTCGCACTCGCAGACAAGCTCCCGCTTTTCGGGATGGCTCTTGAGATCCTCCACCACGCGGCTGAACCGCTCCGGTCCCAGCCGCGTCGCCGCAAGATCCGTTCCATAGGCGGGGAAGTACTTCCTCGCTTCCTTCTTGTCGTTCTCCGCAACCTCCGGCACCAGAGGCTCCTCTGCCGTCCGGCAGGGCTCCTTCACATTGAGCTTCTCGCAGATCTGGTTGGAGATTTTCTCGGCCATGAGGCGATAGGTCGTAAACTTTCCGCCGACAATGGTCATCATGCCCTTAAGCCCGTCGTCCTTCCCATGGTCCACAATGGCAAAGCCACGGGAAGCCCCACGCCCGGAGGCGCCGCCCGGAGGCATATAGAGCGGACGGGAACCGGCAAAGGCCCGGAGCATCCGATAGTCACGCAGATTCTCGAAGGTCTTCTCCCCAATGCTCAGGAGGTTCTCCACTTCCTCCCGGGAAGTGCTGGTATCCTCCGGATCCGGAATGCTCATGGAGGATGTCCCCAAAATGGTGATGGACCCATGAGGAACGAAAATGTCGCCGTCGGAGGACTTGTGCAAACGATTCACCACATGGCTGGTAATGCGCTGGTTGAAGGCAAGGAGCGTCCCCTTGTCCGGCTGTACGCCGACCTCCAGCCCCGCCAGGGCCGCAACCTTTCCTGCCCAGCCGCCGGCTGCATTCACGAGGATGTCGCAGGCAATCTCCTCGATCTCACCCGTGATGGTATTCCTGACTGTGACACCCTGAATCTCGCCGTTCTGCTGCAGGACATCGACCACCTCCCGATAGGTCTTGAACCGTCCGCCATACCGTTTCGCGGACTCCACATTCTGCCAGGACATCCGGAAGCCGTCAATGGCGGCATCGGGAACAAGATAGGCGGAAACAACGTGCTTCGAGAGAAGCGGTTCCAACCGGAAGGCCTGTTCCAGGGTGATCGGCTCTGCCTTGATTCCGCTGTCCGCGCAACCCTTGACCCATTGCGGTTCATAGTCGGGATCGTCGATATCCAGGCGCACGAACATACCACCCGTGGCCTCCACACAGGACTTGCCGATCTTTCGCAGGATCTGGTTCTCGATAATGCATTCCCTGGCTGCCTCCTGATCCTTCACAGCATAACGCCCACCGCTGTGAAGCAGGCCGTGATAACGGGAACTGGCGCCATTCACCAGGTCGCACTTCTCAACGAGAAGGACATCTACACCCCTCATCGCCAGGTCCCGGAGGATGCCAACGCCTGTGGCTCCGCCGCCGATGACAACGACCGTCGCTTTTTCCATCATCCATTCCCCTTTTCCGCTCAATTTTTGCTTCCCATAATACTTGTGTTCTTTGAAATATACGAACAATTTATAGCATACTGACAAAATTAATGATACGTGTTATAATTATCTAAGTAATATTATTTCGTTTTCGTATCGGACAGTGACACTAAATCTTGTTTACAAGATTTATATTACAACAAAATTTCATTCTAGTCAATACGAAATATGATTTTACTTGATTATGTTTTTTCGTTTTTTCTATTGCCGTTTTCTTTTGCAAATTGTATAATATATTATATAAATTATCCTTATGTCGAATATCCTTATATTGAAAAAGTTAGGGGCCTGAAAATCATGACCAGGGAAGACTATATCAGAACGCTCATCAAATCACATGGGTACACCTTGAAGGATTTCGCCAAACTGATCCATATGCCCTACACCACCCTGCTGTCCATCCTGAACGGCTCCATCGGCGGAGCCGCCATGGACAATGTCCTCAAGATATGCCAGGCCCTGAACCTCCGCATCGAGGAACTCAACCAGCTCTCCGGCGAGAACGGGCATGTGCCGGATGCGCCAGGATCAGAAGATGGCATCGACAGCCATCTCCTGGAACTCATCCGTTCCCTTCCCCCGGAAAAACAGGTCGCCCTGAAGATCCTGCTGGCCAATCGATAGCATATTTTCTCCCAAACGAAAAAGGAGCCGTCATTGGCTCCTTTTTTCTGCCCTGTATCCCTACGCTGCAATATCCACATTCGCGCCCCGATACTTGTTCGCGGCATCCGAAGACTTCAAATCCTGCTGATAGAGATTGCTTTCGTTATAATATTTGATCTGCGTGCTGGTAACCCCGCCGGAGACATATGTCCGACCGCATTCCGGACAAATGTCCATCTTGAGGCGCACCGAGCAACGCTCCACCTTGCCATTGTTCAGATCCGCCTTACGGTAGGCGTTTGAGACATGCTCATGCTCATGGCCCAGCACAACGGAGGCTGCATTGCTCGGGGCAATATGTCCCGCCGCCTTGAAGGACACCATTTCATCGGACCCGTCCTGGTACTTGCGGTTCTTGCAGGTCTCACATTCCCCAGGCGAGGATTTGCGGCCAGAAACCTTCTTTTCGGCATCCTCGGCGTCTTCCACGTCATCTGCGCCATTCACGTCATCTGCATCATCTGCTCCATATGCGCCATAGGCGCCGTCCATTTCATCCTCTGTGCCATATGCACCCGATGCCCCGTATTCCGGATCCGCAGGATTTCCCTGTCCATTTCGCCAGTCACCGTAACCGGAATATCCATATGGGGAACTGCCATAGGCGGCAACATTCATCATGGACATAATTCTCCCTCCTCAGGGGGTGTTGATAAACTCCGTCAGCACACTATAGCGGCCATTTTTCCGCCTGACTGCGTTAGCGAAATCTTGACGTAGCTCTGCTACGACTGCGATTTCGCTTCCTTGCCAAACGAAAAACTGTCTCGCTATAGTGCACAGCCTACATTTATCAACACCCCCAGAAAACGCATTTCCATCCATGCTTCCGTATATTTTCATTATATCATGAAAGAAACAATTTTGCCAAAATTTTTAAACCTTTACCCTTCCTCAAATTCCATGAGTTTTTCCAGCAATTCCCTGTCCATGGCCGCCAAATCCTTCTTCTTCATCTTTTCATAGGCAAGCGCCCGGTTCGCATAGGCGAGACGAAGTCTCGGGTCCAGCTCCAAAGCCCTGGTATAGTCCTCCACCGCCGCAGGAAAGTTCTTTTTGCAGGCATAGGTATAGCCCCGATCACAGTATAGAACAGCGTTCTTCGGCTCCATTTCGATGGCCTTCGTGAAATCCTCCAGAGCCGCATTGTATTTCCCCATAATCCCACGGCAAATGCCCCTTTGATGATAGGGCTCTGCCACATCAGGATACAATTCTGTCAAACGGGAAAGATCCGCTTCCGCTTCCGAACCGGAATCCTGCTTCATCCATGCAATCGCGCGATGAAGATAGGCGTCATAGGACTCCTGCTCCTCAATCGCCGCGCTGAACTGTTCCACAGCCCTTTGGTAATCCCCTTCCAGGAAGGCTTCCTGCCCCATGGCATCCAGCACCGCTGACTTTTCGGAGTTGTCCTTGGCAAGGGCCAGCGCCTTTTCCAGATATCCATCCGCCCCGGAAAAATCTCCCTGCCGGGACTTCAACATTCCCATATAGTAATTCGGATGCATCGCATCGGGTATGGATTCCAGGGCACGCATCAGATCCTCTTCCGCTTTGTCCATCTGTCCTGCCTCATAATAGGCGGCACCACGGAAGGAAAGGATTTCTGCATTGTCCGGATCCTCTTCCAGCAGTTCACCATAGATCCCTGCTGCCACATCGGGGCGCCCCGCAGAGATGGCTGCCCCCGCATCCACCCACTTCTGCTCCGTAGGGGACAGTTCCTCTGCCGAGGCCGTCCATGCAGACATCCACAGGAAAAAGGCCGCCACCAGGACCAGACACCCGCCGCGCAGGAATCCGCGACGCAAATGATACAAAAAAGCGATCATCACAGTCTCCCCTTGAAATCCTCGTAACCGAAATGGCGCAGGACCTTCCATTCCCCGTTTTCCACGACCACGATATCCGGCAGCGGCATGCCGTTGAAGGTGTTGTTCTTCACCATGGAATAGATGGCCATGTCCTCAAAAATGACGCGATCCCCAATCTCCAGGGGCGCATCGAAGGAATACTCCCCCATGATATCCCCGGCAAGGCAGGTGGGACCGCCAAACCGATAGGTGAATTCCTTCTTTCCCGGCTCACCCGCGCCAACCACGGGCGGACGGTACGGCATCTCAATGACATCCGGCATATGGCAGGCCGCAGAGGTATCCAATATGGCATTTATGGCATTTCCTGCGCTTTCCTGCAATGCCAGGACCTTCGTAACCAGGAAGCCAGCATTGAGCGCAACGGCTTCCCCCGGCTCAATATACACCTCCAGCCCGTATTTGTCCTGCAGACGGGCAATGCACCGCTTCAGGATCTCCATCCGATAGCCCTCGCGGGTGATATGATGGCCACCGCCCAGATTGATCCACTTCCGCCCCTTGAAGTAAAGCCCGAACTTCTGCTCCAATGCCTTGAGGGTTTCCTCCAGTGCATCGGCATCCTGCTCGCAAAGGGTATGGAAATGGAAGCCGTCCACCCCATCCAGTTTGTCGTGCTGGAAATCCCTCAGCGGAATACCCAGACGCGAACCGGGAGCGCAGGGATCATAGATCTCATGCTCCTGGGTCGAATGCTCCGGATTAAGCCGAAGGCCACAGGAAGCCCCCTGGGCCCGCGCCCTCTCACCGAAGGTCTCCATCTGCTCGAAGGAATTGAAGATGATGTGGTCACAGATGCCGGCAATCTCATCAAACTCCTCCTCCCGATAGGCTGGGGAGAAAATATGGTTCTCCTTCCCCATTTCCTCATGGGCCAGCCTTGCCTCATAGAGCCCGCTGGCCGCTGCCCCCGAAAGGTATTGGGCAATGAGGGGATAGAAGTAATACATGGAAAAGCATTTCTGTGCCAGAAGCACCTTTGCCCCGGTTTCTTCCTGCAATCCTGCCAGGATTTCCAGATTATGCTCCAACAGGTCTTTATGGATCACATAGGATGGAGTCGGGACCTCCATCCATTCCTGACGCATGGCTGTCATTCGTCCACCATCTCCGGATGGAAGCTTTCCTTCCAGGGAAGACCCCACTTGTTCAGGGCATCCATGAAGGGATCAGGATCGAATTCCTCGATGTTCTTGACCCCCGGGCCCTTCCATGTGCCGTTCATGACCAGCATGGCCCCGATCATGGCAGGAACGCCTGTGGTGTAGGAGATCGCCTGGGAACCGACTTCCTTGTAGCACTCCTGATGGTCGCAGACATTGTAAAGATAGTAAGTCTTGTCCTTGCCGTCCTTCTTCCCCTTGAAAATGCAACCGATGTTCGTCTTGCCCTTGGTGCGCGGGCCAAGGCTTGCCGGATCGGGCAGGACCGCCTTGAGGAACTGCAGCGGAACGATTTTCTTTCCCTCGAAATCAATGGGTTCAATGGAGGTCATGCCCACGTTCTCCAGGCATTTCAGATGGGTCAGGTAGCTCTGCCCGAAGGTCATGAAGAAACGGATGCGGCGGATTCCCGGAATATTGATTCCCAGGGACTCCAGTTCCTCATGATGGAGAAGATACATGTCCTTCGGCCCGATTTCCGGAAAATTGTAAACCCGCTTGATTTCCATGGGCTCCGTCTCCACCCACTTGCCATCTTCCCAATAGCTTCCCTTGGCGGAAACCTCCCGGATGTTGATCTCGGGATTGAAGTTCGTGGCAAAGGGGTAGCCGTGGTCCCCGGCATTGCAGTCCAGAATGTCAATATAGTTGATTTCATCGAAATGATGCTTCAGTGCATAGGCGGAAAAGACCCCCGTGACGCCGGGGTCGAAACCGGAACCCAAAAGCGCCGTGATGCCCGCCTTCTCGTAGCGCTCCCGATAGGCCCACTGCCACTTGTACTCAAACTTTGCCGTATCCTCCGGCTCGTAGTTCGCCGTATCCACATAATGTGTCTTTGTGGCAAGGCACGCATCCATGATGGTGAGGTCCTGATAGGGCAATGCCAGGTTCAGCACCACATCGGGCCGGAACTTCTCAATGAGAGCCACCAGTTCCTCCACCTTGTTCGCATCCACCTGGGCCGTGGTGATCTTCGTCTTGCCCCCATCCAGCTTCGCCTTCAGGGCATCGCACTTGCTCTTCGTCCGCGAGGCGATGCAGATCTCCTCAAATGCCTCGCTGTTCTGGCAGCACTTGTGGATGGCGACACTCGCCACCCCGCCGCAACCGATAATCAAAGCCTTTCCCATGATAGATTCCCCCTCATCATTTATACTCGCGATCAGTAAAATTTATATCTCGTTACATCTCCTCCGCGGTATATGCAGAGACCGTAAAAGCTTTGCCTACGGCAAATTTTAACGGTCTCTGGTATATCACGCAATTTCATGCCGTTCCAGGCACAAAAGCATTTCCCGCAAGAGTTTCAGCGCCACGGCCGTGGATGCCCCGCTTGCATCGTAGGGCGGCGAAAGTTCCACCATGTCGCAGCCCACGATCTCACACCCCCGGATGACCTTCAATGCTGCCTGCAGGAGCTCAAGGAAGGTCACGCCGCCGGCCTCCGGCGTTCCCGTTCCCGGAAACACCGATGGGTCGAGCACATCGAGATCGATGGTGAAGTACACCGGCTTTCCCTTCAGGGAAGCGATGCTCTCTTCCAGGCCCTCAAAGTTGAACTTGTGCAGATGGGTATGTTCCCTTGCCCAGCAGAACTCCGCCCGCTCGCCGCTCCGGATGCCAAACTGGTGGATGCGACCGTCACCGAGGATATCCCATGCGCGGCGAATCACCGTGGCATGGGAAAGTCTCGCCCCAAGGTAGTCCTCCCGAAGATCCGTATGGGCATCGAAATGGACCAGGCACAAATCCGGATACTTCTCGAAAACCGCCTCAATGGCAGGCAGGGACACCAGATGCTCCCCGCCGATGAGAAAGGGCAGCTTGCCGTCCCTCAACACCTTCGAGGCAAAAGCCTTGATATCCCCCAGGGCTTTTTCCGCATCCCCAAAGCAAAGCTCCAAATCCCCGCCGTCAAAGACCTTCGCATCCTCCATGTCCAGATCCTGATAGGGGCTATAGGTCTCCAGCCCGTAGGACTCCGCCCGCATGGTGCGGCTGGCAAACCTCGTGCCGGGACGGTAGGAGGTCGTCGAGTCAAAGGGCGCGCCATAGAGGACGATACGGGCCTCATCATAACTCCCCTCGCAGCCCAAAAACGTTTCTACATTCCGCTCCATAGTTCCTCCCTTTCACTCCACATCCCGAAGCATCTTCTCCACATAGTTCGGCAAAGCGAACGATCCTGCATGAAGATGGGGATTGTAATACTTCGTCTGGATTCCAAGCGCCTCCCATGCCTTCCAGTCCACGCCCTTGACCGGATGCCTTTTCTTCGCAGCAAACCCGAAGAGCCAATGGCCTGATGGATAGGTGGGGATATGAAGCTGGTAGACGCGACTGATGGGAAAGGATTCCACGATGCGCTTGTGCGCCCTCTGCATGGCGTAGGCATCCTCCTTGTAGAAGGGGCTTTCATGCTGGTTCACCATGATGCCGTCCTCATGGAGCGCCTTGTAGCAGTTTCCGTAGAACTCCTTGGTGAAAAGACCTTCCCCCGGCCCAAAGGGATCCGTGGAATCCACAATGATGATATCGTAGGAATCCTCACAGTGGCGGACGAATTTCAGGCCATCCTCATAGTGGATGGAAACGCGGGAATCCCCAAGGCAGCCCGCAGTCTGTGTCAGATGCTCCCGACATGCCTCCACCACCATCTCGTCAATCTCCACCAGATCGATATGCTCCACCGTATCGTAACGCAGAAGCTCCCGCACCGTGCCGCCGTCGCCGCCGCCAACCACCAGGATCTTTTTCGCATCCGGCTTCACGCACATGGGCACATGGACGATCATCTCATGGTAGATGAATTCATCCTTCTCCGTCAGCATCATATAGCCGTCAAGAACCAGGAACCGCCCGAACTCCTTCGACTCAAAGATATCAATGCGCTGGAATTCGCTGCGCCCCGTATAGATCTGCCGATCCACCTTGATGGAAAAGTGGACATTCGGTGTATGCTGTTCCGTAAACCATAACTCCATAAAGACTCATTCCTCTCGCATGACATTGAGGCAGCGTATCGTCATATCCTCCGGCCCCGTCATCTGGCAGCCCTTTTTCCTGGCATAGCGAATATAGGTGAGGATCTCCTCCGTAATGAGCTCCCCCGGTGCCAGGATCGGGATGCCCGGCGGATAGCACATGACGAATTCCCCCGTCACCTTTCCGGCAGTCTGCCCGATGGGAAGGGATTCCTTCTCCGAATAGAATGCCTTTTGCGGGCCGCATTTCACCACGGGGTCAATGTACTCTGCCCGAAGCATCTTCGAGGAATCCTTGCGATGGTTCCTGCGGATCTCCGCCAGAGCCGCCACAAGCCGCTCGATATCCTTGGGCCGGTCCCCCACGGAAACATAGGCCAGGAGATTCGCGATATCCCCGAACTCCGTCTGTATATCGTACTCATCCCGAAGGATATCATAAACCTCGATCCCCGCCAGCCCCACAGGGCGCGTGAACACCGAGAGCTTCGTGATATCGAAGTCATAGATGGAATCCCCGTTGATGAGTTCCTTGCCATAAGCATAATAATCACCAATCGTATTGATCTCATCCCTGGCATATTCCACCAGACCGATGACCTTGTCAAGGATCTCCCGCCCATGAAGGGCAAGGTTCCGCCGGGAAATGTCGAGGCTCACCATCAGGAGGTAGGAGCCGCTGGTGGTCTGGGTGAGGTTGATGATCTGGTGGACATACCCCTCATTCACGTCAGGCCCGCAGAGAAGCATGGAACTCTGGGTGAGAGAGCCCCCCGATTTATGCATGCTGATAGCCGCCATATCCGCGCCGGCTGCCATTGCTGACCGGGGAAGGCGGTCATCAAAATAGAAATGCGTCCCATGGGCTTCATCCGCCAGCACCTTCATCCCATGCCTATGGGCAAGTTCCACGATGGCGGAAAGATTGGAACAGATGCCATAATAGGTGGGATTGTTCACGAGGACAGCCTTGGCGTCAGGATTCTTCCGGATGGCCTCCTCCACTTCATCCACCCGCATGCCAAGGGAAATGCCCAGGGTATGGTCCATCTGCGGGTTCACGTAGACGGGAATCGCACCGCAGAGAATCAAGGCATTGATGGCGCTCCGATGGACATTGCGGGGCATGATGATCTTGTCTCCCTGCCCCACGGAAGCCAGCACCATGGCCTGCACTGCCGAGGTTGTCCCCCCCACCATGAAAAAGGCATGGGCGGCACCAAAAGCCTCTGCTGCCAATGCCTCCGCATCCTTGATCACGGACACGGGATGGCAGAGGTTGTCCAGCATCTTCATGGAATTGACATCCACATCAAGGCAGCGGCTCCCCAAAAACTCCGAGAGCTCCGGATTTCCACGGCCGCGCTTGTGCCCCGGCACGTCAAAGGGCACAAGACGGGCGGCCTTCATCTTTTCCAGCGCCTCAAGGACAGGCGCGCGGTCCTGGGTCAGATAATCCATCTCCCGGCCTCCTTCAATACACGTTCCGACCGCTGAAAATCTCTATCATCTCACGCCGCAGACTGCTCGTGATGGCGAGCCGCGTCTTAGGCGGAATCTCGTAAATATCCGTATTGAAGAGATAGTTCTGCAACTCCGGCTCCTTGATGAGCATGCGTGTGTGGAAGAGGTTTGCCTGATAGAGATTGATGTCCACTGCATCGTAATCGTTCAGAGTGTCTTCCTCGATGTATTCCTGGATAGAAGTCATCTTCTGGTCCTGGAAGAGTTTCTTCCCGGATACGTCCCGCGTAAAGCCCCGCACCCGATAGTCCATGGTGATGATATCCGAGTCGAACTGCCCGATGAGGTAGTCCAGGGTCTTGAGCGGCGTGATCTCGCCGCAGGTAGCCACGTCGATATCCACGCGGAAGGTAGCGATGCTGGTCTCGGGATGGAACTCCGGATAGGTATGCACCGTCACATGGCTCTTGTCCAGATGGGCCACAATGGTGTCCCGCAAGGGCTTCGCCTTCTTCACGATGGGCTTCTTCTGACCGGTTGCAACCGCCGCCTCTTCAGCGATGAGCAAAGTGACACTGGCACCCTGCGGCTCATAGTCCTGCTTGGCAATATTGAGGATACGCGCCCCTATCATCTCCGTCACACGGGACAGTATCTTGGTAAGCCGTTCTGAATTATACTGCTCGTCGATATACTTGATGTAGTCCTCCTGCTCCCTCTGGGACTTCGCGTAGCAGATATCATAGATATTGAAACTCAACGACTTCGTGAGATTGTTGAACCCATACAGCTTCAGCTTCTCTTCCAACTTGCCAAACCTTTCCTTTCCTGTGCCAGTCAGCACATCCAAATGATTCTTGCAGAAAAGACCGCGGCTTCTCACAAGTCGCGGTCTGCGTACGTTTAACTTACCATAGTTCTCCCTCTTTTGCAAGGGCGAAAATCCCTTCTGCGAGCAGAATCTTTCTCAATCCCTTAATTGATCGTAAAGCAGAAGGATATTCTTGAACCGCCGGATCTCTGCGGGGCTCAGTATCTTGTTCTCCTGCTCATGCCCCACAATGGTGACCTTCACATTCATCGCGCCCCCAATCGATTGCATCGCATCGACCATATCCGGAGCTGCCGGCACATCATACCAGGAAATGACGCGTCCATCCCGCTCCTCCTGCTTCATGGTTCCTGACTGGAAGGACAGCACACGGTCCCCCTGGTCCCCCTTTATGGCGATCCTGTCAAGCTGCAGCGGGGCACTGCCACGATATCCTGCAATGATATGCAGCGTGGGAGAAGCACCTTTGTGCTCAACAACATAGGGGGTGAGGAACACGCCGTCATCTTCCTCATTCATCTCATACTGATAGGAGATGTCCCCATTGGCAGAGGGAGTTACATACATATCCTGCACCAGATGGGCAATATCCTCTTCATACTCCCCCTCCGGCTGGACCTTCCCCGCAGTCTTCTCTTTCTCAGCAGTGCTCTTCTTCTCCTTTTTCGAGGGCTTCTCCACAGGCGGCGGCGCTTCGGCCTTGCGTTTCTCATTTTCCGCCCGGATATGCGCCTTCGTGTTATGATACCCCACGTAGGCAAAGGAACCCGCCGTCACCACGGCAATCATGCAGATAATCGCTATAATCGCATTCTTGACCAAATCACACACCTCCATATTTTTAGCATCACATATTATATCTAATTCTCTTTTTCAAAGAAAAATCCTGCAAACAGAAAAAGGATTCCTGCAAAAACAGGAATCCCGGGATTTCCATGGTGGAGACAAGGAGGATCGAACTCCTGACCTCTTGCATGCCATGCAAGCGCTCTCCCAGCTGAGCTATGCCCCCATTCACAAACGGCTCACGCCGCTAACAGATAAAATATTAACAGCTTTTCACCGCTTTGTCAACATTTTTCTTCATTTATTTTTTCGAAATATGACTCTGCTCATACTCCTTGTATTCGCCGCTCACAATGTCTTCCCACCATGATTTGTTCGCAAGATACCATTGGATGGTTCTCTTGATGCCCTCATCAAATTTCGTGGCAGGTTCCCAACCAAGCTCCTCATGAATCTTCGTGGGATCGATGGCATAGCGGCGGTCGTGCCCCTTGCGGTCCTCTACATACTCAATCAGGCTCTCCGGCTTGCCGAGCTCCTTCAGGATGGTCTTGACCACATCGATATTGCGCCTCTCATTATGCCCGCCAATATTGTAGGTCTCGCCCACTCTCCCCTTGCGAAGGATAAGATTGATGGCCGCGCAGTGATCTTCCACATAGAGCCAATCCCGCACATTCTCGCCCTTTCCATAGACCGGCAGTTTCTTGTCATGCAGGGCATTGATGATCATGAGAGGAATCAGCTTCTCCGGGAAATGATAAGGGCCGTAATTGTTCGAGCATCTGGAAATCGTGACCGGCACCCCATAGGTGCGATGGTAGGCATGCACCAGAAGATCCGCCCCCGCCTTGGAGGCTGAATACGGACTGGAGGTGTTCAGGTTCGTTGTCTCCGTGAAGAAAAGGTCCGGCCGGTCAAGGGGCAGATCCCCATACACCTCGTCCGTGGAGACCTGATGGAACCTTTTCACATCGAATTTGCGGCAGGCATCCAAAAGAACCTGGGTGCCGAAGACATTCGTCCGAAGGAAAATCTCCGGCTGATGTATGGATCGGTCCACATGGCTCTCCGCCGCGAAATTCACAACGATATCCGGCTTCTCCGCCTCAAACATGCGGTAAACCATGGCACGGTTTGCAATGTCACCACGAATGAACTTGAAATTCTCGTTCTTCTCCGCCTCCGCCAGCGTCTCAAGATCTCCCGCATAGGTCAGGGCATCATAGCAGATGACCTTGTCCTCCGGATGCTTCTCCAGAAGATAGTAGACAAAATTGCTGCCGATAAAGCCGGCGCCACCCGTAACAATAATATTCATCATAAACTCCATTCCGCCGCCGCTATCAGCAGCACAAACAATAATGCTATTGCCTAACTATACCATTTACTGCAGGACAAGTCAAACAAGCGGCTCCGTTACTTTTTCCCCTTGCCGGAGGTGCCCGCACCGGGGTTTCCCAATATCATGTAGACCACGGTCTTTTCCTTCTTCCCGGACAGGCGGAAACGCAAAAAGGGATCTGTGGCCTTCTTGCCGCCATAGGACATGATGATATCCCCATTGGTCGCCGTATATCCCTTCGCTTCCCCATAGGTCTCCTCAATCGCCTCCCTGGTGGAGCCGATGCCGATTCCCTCCGGCGTCCTGACCATGGGAACCCTGTCCACCACGATGCACCACATGGTCTTCCCGAACCTGGTCTTGATGATGAGTTCCGCGCCGTACAGGTTCAGCCAGTCACGCCAGCAATAATTTTCCCCATTCGCCGCAATACGGGTCGGCCTTCCGAAAAACCCCAGGACATTCTCGATGGGGTCCCCAAGCTTTATGGGCGTCCCATCCTCCTGCAATTCCGTCGGGATCGGCACGACGGCCTGGCAAACCGCCGAGAACGCCAGCAGGCAGAGCAGGGACAGAAGCAATATCCTTCTCATGACACCACGCCTCCCATTCCATATATAATGTTGATAATATTCCCCATGCCTCCGGCATTTTCCTTCCATTATCTTTGCAAAAAAAGAGAGGACTTCCGCCTCAAGCGAAATGCCCTCTGCTTTTATCATGCCAAATGGTCGGAACGACAAGATTTGAACTTGCGACCTCTTCCACCCCAAGAAAGCGCTCTACCAAGCTGAGCTACGTCCCGAACTCGTACTTAACGTACTGATATAGGATACACCATTTTTTCGGATTTGTAAAGGAAAATTTTTATTTCTTACTATGAATGTACATCCATCAAAGCATATTTCCCAAAAATTCCATACAAAAATCTTTTATTACAAGGGAGGAAATTTTCATGAGATGTTGAAATAGTATAACTAACAAACATTATTGTAAAATAAATACGAGGAGGAATATTTATGGAATTTCTGTCACACCTGAAAGTATCCCGCAAGCTGCTCATACTTGCTGTGCTTTCCTTCATCGGAATGGTCGTCACCGGAGCTTTCGGCTACTTTGCAATGAAGAATGCCGAGGACAGTCTCAATGAGCTCTTCCACAAGGAACTCTTGGGAATGTACTACATCGGCGATTCCCGCCATGCAATGCGTTATGCGCAATTACAGGTAGCCCTGCTGCCAGTTGCCCATACCCCGGAGCTTGTCCAGCAGCGCCAGGAAAAATATGCTGCTGCTGTCAAGGAAATGAATGAGTGCATCGCCAAATACGAGCCTTTGGTCGAAGATCGCCCGTCCCGCAAGGAAATCCTTCAGGAAATCAAGGCAGATTGGTCCAAGTTTCTCACAGTATCGGAACATGTCATGAAACTGGCCGTTGTGGACGAGACAAAACAAGAAGCCATCCAGGTCTACGAGCGTGAAGGCATTCCTGTTTGCGTCAAGATCGGCGGGGACATTGGAAAATTGCAGGAACAGGCTCTCACCATGTCCGAGAAACGACTTGGCAACACCATTGACGGCATGGATGCCTCCCTCTTCAAAATGACCATCATCGTTGTTGTGGTCATCCTGATTCTCTCCTTTGCTATCTATGCCATCACCAACGGCATCACCAGTCCCCTGCACCATGTCATGAAAGTCTGCAATGACATGAGCGAGGGAGACTTCCGCGACAATCCCATCAATGTTGTTCGCACCGACGAGTTCGGCGACATGCTCCGCATGGTGGCAAAGATGCGCGCCACGATCAACAAGCTCATGCGCCAGACCAGCACCACCACGGAACAGCTGGCAGCTTCCTCCCAGGAGCTCACCGCCAGCGCCCATCAGTCCGCGCAGGCTTCCGAGCAGGTGGCGCAGTCCGTCACGAACTCCGCCAGCGCTGTCGTGGAACAGCAGCAGCAGGTCAGCGATGCCATGGATGCCATTGACCACGCCATGGTTTCCATCAATCATCTGAACGATACCGCCTCCCAGGTGGCGCAGCAGGCAGATGCCTCCAACCAGCAGGCCGTCACCGGCAGCAAGGCCATCGAGACCGCCGTGGGCCAGATCGTCAGCGTCGAACAGATCGTCAACACCTCCGCCGCTACGGTGGACAAACTGGGCCAGCGCTCCAAGGAAATCGGCCAGATTGTCGAGACCATTTCCGGCATTGCCGACCAGACGAACCTTCTCGCTCTCAACGCCGCCATCGAGGCAGCCCGTGCCGGCGAGCAGGGCCGCGGCTTCGCCGTGGTTGCCGACGAGGTCAGGAAGCTCGCCGAGGAGTCCCAGGTGGCTGCACAGCGCATCTCTTCCCTGATCGGCGCCATCCAGACAGATACCGACAATGCCGTCAAGTCCATGCACGATGGCAGCGTTGCCGTCAAGGAAGGCACCCGTTCCGTCGAGGAGCTTAAGACCACCTTTGACAGCATCTGCGCCGCTTCCGACGGCGTGATGCAGAAGACCCGCGAAATGTCCGGCGAGCTCACGAATGTCATGAACGACACCCAGACCATCAAGGACCGTTCGAACCGCATCTCGACCAACAGCGCCAAGGTCTCCACGGAAATGGAAAGCGTCTCCGCTGCCTCCGAGGAGCAATCCGCATCGGCAGAGGAAATCGCATCGGCCAGCGACTCCCTTGCAGGTCTCGCACAGGATCTCCAGACTTCCCTGCAGACGTTCAAGTTCTAAATATTTCTACCGCAGAATCATTGCGGCGGGTACCGAAAAACGTTCTTTCAGTATCCGCCGCTTTTTGTTCGCCACTCATCCATAAAGAAAGCCCCCGGATCTTCGGGGGCTTCTTCCACATCACTTTTTCTTCTTTACTTCCGCTTCCCATTCCGCCTCTTTCTGCTGCATATGGCGAAGCATCTCCTGCTTGAAAATCGCCAGGAGGTCGCTGGTCTCCTTTGCAATCTCAACGGCATCCGCATGGATCAGGGGCTTATCCCCTCCCGTATACTGCTCGTCAATACGTGCCGTATAGTGGGTAATGGCCTTGCTGAGCCTGCGATCAAGTGCATCTATTGTCAAGATTTCTCATCTCCTCCCCGTTTCCGGGTCTTATTTTATTTCTCAAAGCGCTTCTCGAAAACCTCCTCCGGCTCGGGACGCCCAAAATAGAACCCCTGGATGGCATCCGCCTCGCACTCGTCCCGCAGGAAGTGATACACATCCTCCTCCTCGACGCCCTCGACGCAGACCTCCATGTTAAGGGCATGACAGAGCTTGATGGCGTATTTCACCAGATTCTTGTTGAAATCGCACGCCAGCAGATCCTCGATGACAAAGCGGTCCAGCTTGATCAGGTCGCAGTCGAAGAGCCGCAGGAAATTCAATGTGGCATAACCGGAGCCGAAATCATCCATGGCAATCTTGATCCCCAGCTTGCGGAAGGATGCAAACTGCGAATTCACGTATTCCCAATCCGTGACATTCTGCCCTTCCGTCAGCTCAAAAATGATGTACTGCGGATCCATCTCGTATCTCTCCAGGCAGTCCGCCACAAAGGGATACAGCATCTGCTCCTCCAGCTGGTAAAGGGATATATTGATGCTCATCTGGAAATCGGGAATGTATTTCTGCCATTTCTTGCAGGTCTTGACGGCCTGTTCGATGATCCAATGCCCCGCGGGGATGATCAGGCGCGTCTTTTCCAAAACAGGAATGAACTCCAGCGGCGGCAGGATCTCCCCCTCCGCGTTCTGCCAGCGGAGCAGTGCCTCTGCCCCATACAGCCTTTGATCCGAAGCGCGGACCTGCGGCTGGAAGTAGAGGAAGAAGTCCTCGCAGCCCCTTGCAATGCTGTTTTTCATGAGCCCCTGCATCATGACATTGTAACGCCAGCGGGCATATACTTCCTGATTAAAGAAGCAGATGCGGTCGCCGCCGCCTTCCTGACGGGCGATGGTCTTGGCCGCCTGGGCATGCATCAGGAGAACATCCGGATCCTTTCCGTCCCGGGGATAGAAGGCCACCCCTGCCGTCGCCGTGCAATAGACCTTGTCCTCGATGGCGGCGATATCCCGAAGGCTGAGCTGCAGGCTGGCGAAGACAATCTCCATCTCGTCCGGCATGCTTTCCGGCCAAAAAATGCAAAACTGATCCCCCGACAATTTATAAAGCTGGATATCATAGGGCAGGACATTGGTGATATTCTCCGCAATCTGGCGAAGAGCCTCGTCCCCGATCCGAGGTCCGCAAATCTCATTGACCAGCTGGAAATTGTCCAAACCGATTGCCATGATTGCCCCGTCCATCTCGCCGCCAGTGGCCTGAAGGAACTCTTCCAGAGCCTTGACCAGCTCGAAACGGTTGGGAAGCCCGGTCACCGGATCCAACTGTAACTGACGATTCTCCTGATCCATAATATGTTCAACCTTCTTTCTGCACAGCAGGACTGAGGGGCAACAGCCTGCCATATTTCCGGCATTCTGTTTGCTTGTTTTCAGCATCGATAAAGTGCCTATAGATAGTATTTCGTCAGATGAATGAAAATTCCTGCTCCTATGAATAGGAAAAACGCCCTGCAAAAAAAAATTTTTCTGCAGGGCGCAATGCTCTTTGCTTATTTTGCCATGAGCTTGGCAACCTTGTTGGCAAACTCCACCGGATTCTCCGGCAGGATGCCCTCGATGATGAGAGCCTGGGTGTAGAGCAGGTCACAGTAGTCCTTGAAATCCTGCCCCTCCTTGTTCGCTGCATGCAGGGACTGCAGGCGGCCAAAGAGTTCATGCTTGGGATTGATCTCCAGGATGCGCTTTGCCTTGAACATGGGGTTGTCCATCTCGGCAAAGGTCTGCTCCATGGAAAGGGAAGGTCCCTGCTCATCCGCCACAAGGCAGACAGCGCTGGACTTCAGGCGGTTCGAAAGCTTGACCTCCGAAACCTTGTCCCCCAGTGTCTCCTTGATGTCTTTCATGAGATCGTCATTGGACTTCGCCAGTTCCTCCGTCTCCTTCTTGACCTCCTGAGACTCCGCATCATCCAGATCCAGATCCCCGCGGCTGATGGAGTGGAACTGCTTGCCCTCGTACTCCCGAATGGTCTCGATGCAGAACTCGTCCACGGGATCGAGGAGATAGAGAACCTCGATGCCCTTCTCGCGCAGGAGCTCCATCTGGGGAAGGTTCTCGATGGTCTCCTTGTCCTTCGCCGTGGCGTAGTAGATCTTCTTCTGGCTCTCCGGCATACGCTCCACGTATTCCTTCAGGGAAACGAGCTTGCCCTCCTTGGAGGTCAGGAACAGGAGCAGGTTCTTGAGCTTGTCGATCGTATCGCTGCCGGAGTACATGCTGTTGTAGACACCGATCTTCAGGGACTTCCCGTACTCATTCCAGAACTTCTCATAATCCTCGCGCTTGTTCTTCATATTGCGCTCCAGCGTCTTGAGGATGTTCTTCTCCAGGGCGCGGCCGATATCCTTGAGCTCCTTGCTCTGCTGCAAAAGCTCCCGGGAGATATTCAGCGAGAGATCCGGGCTGTCCACAAGGCCCTTCATGAAACGCAGGTAATCCGGCAGGAGGTCCTTGCACTTGTCCATGATGAACACATGTCGGGAATAGAGCTGAAGCCCCGGCTCATAGTCCGTATGATAGAGGTTGAAGGGCGCATGGGCGGGAATGCAGAGGAGCGAGGTGTACTCCACATTGCCCTCGGCCTTCGTATGGAAGACCTCCATGGGATTCTCCCACTCATGGAACTGGTTCTTGAAGAACTCGTTGTAGTCCTCGTCCTTGAGCTCGGACTTGTTCTTCGTCCAGAGGGGCTGCATGGAGTTCAGCGTGCGTACCTCCGTGCGCTTGATCTTCTCGGCGCCCTCGATGGGTTTGCCTTCCTCATCCTTCGGCGTCTCCTCGATCTCAAAGTTCATCTTGATGGGATAACGCACATAGTCCGAATACTTCTTCACCAGGCTCTGGAGCCTGTAGTTCTCCGTGAAGTCCGCATCGGCACTGTCACCGTAGAAATCCTTCTTCAAGGTGATGATGACCGATGTGCCGCGCTTCTCCTTTTCGCACTCCTCGATGCTGTAAGAGCCGTCCCCGTTGGACTCCCAGCGCACGGCTTCCTTCTCCCCTGCCTTGCGCGTGACAATCGTGACCTTCTCCGCCACCATGAAGGCAGAGTAGAAGCCCACGCCGAACTGCCCGATGAGCTCCTTGTCCGTGATGTCCGAGTTGGACTCCTTCGCCTGCCTGAGCTGCTCAAGGAATGCCTTCGTGCCGGATTTCGCAATGGTACCGATGTTCTCGATGACCTCGTCACGGGTCATGCCGATGCCGTTATCGGAAATCGTCAGCGTATGGCTCTCCTTGTCGGGAACGAGGAAGATCTCAAAGTCCTCATCCCCCTCCAGGATATCGTGGTTCGTGAGCCCCTCGAAATGCACCTTGTCGATTGCGTCAGAGGCATTGGATATGAGCTCCCGCAGGAAAATCTCCTTGTTCGTATAGATGGAATTGATCATGAGGTCCAGAAGCTGCTTCGTCTCAGCCTGGAACTCGCGTGTTTCTTTTGCCATTCTTTCGTCACCCTTTGTCTAAAATTGTTAGCACTCCCATAAGGCGAGTGCCAAATTGTCCATACCTATAGTAACGCAAAAACGACAAAAAGTCAAACATTAAATGAAAAAAGCTTCCAATGGCGGATCACCCCGCCTCTATCAGACACTTCTTCCCGCAAAAAGCGATGCCGTACTGCCAGACCTCCTGCACTCCCCGCCGGGCAAATTCCGACAGGTAATCCCTATCCCGAATCTGGGCAAGGGCCTCACCCGCCCGGTCCGGCATATCCTCTTCCTTTTCCGCCACCTTAAACTCCAGCACGGCCCCCACCCTCTGATTCTTTCCGGGGAAAATGGCAATATCGAACCTGCCGAAGCCTGCCTCGCGGTTGGACACCACTTCAAAACGAGGCATCAGTGTAGCAAGCAATCCCAGCACCAAGCCATGATAAAAACTTTCCTTGGCTGCCGTATCGTAGAAACTGGCCATGGCAGACAGGAATGTGCCCAGTTTCTCCTGAAAATCTTCTGCATTGCCGGACAGGAGGCTGGCCAGAAGTTTCTTGAGCATTCTCCCATCAGAGCCCCGGCCGGACAGATAACGCATGACTTCTTTCTTGAACAGGGTGCGTATTTCCCAGTTGGGAATGCGCATAGCGCAGTCATCCGCCGCGTAGGGATCCGGATAATCTTCTATGGTTAGATAGCCTGTGTTTAGGAGCAGGGAGTACAGGGCGTCACTGTTTTCGTTAATATCATTGTAAATAACCCCTTCCATCAGTTCCGCCTGGACAGTCCCTCCGTGCATAAGTTCCGTCAGTTCCTCCACCTGTGCAGGCGCAGCCTCCCTCAGCAGATGTTTCAATATGGCATTGCCCGAAGTATTCACCCAATAGGCAGCAGGCTGGCAGTTTTGGCGGAAATAATTGACCACCGACCAAGGGTTATATATTTCCTGCCCTGCAAAGTTGTAGCCATCATACCAAGCCTTGATTTCCGGAAGTTTGTCCGAGGCCTTGAAATCTGCCGCCATCTGCTCTATTTCCTCATAGGTAAACCCCATGGCATCCAGATAATTGCCAGAGGCTACGCTGGCCACCTCAAGATTATTCAGCGAGCTGAAAATGCTCTCCTTGGCAATCCTCAGCACTCCCGTCAGCACAGCAAAGTCCAAATGGGGGTTGGTCTTCAGCACGGAACTGAGATAATTCCTCATGAAGTCTATGGCCTCATCATAATAGCCACGATCCCAGGCCGACTGGATAGGGGCATCATACTCATCAATAAGCACCAGTACGCTTTTTTTGTGATAGCGTGCCAGATAGACCACCAGATTGCTGAGAGAATACTGCAGATCTGTAGGGCTTGCTGTCTTTGCCAGGATAGCCCGAAAAACTGCTTTCTCCTCTGAAATCAGCGTATCCCCTTCCAAAAGATAGCGGAATTCATAATAGACCCGTTTGCAAAGCTCTGCCAGCCCCGCCAGCATCCTGTCAAAATCTGGCTCTTTGACATCTTTCAAACTGAGGAACACCACAGGCCTCGTCCCCTGCTCCGCCATGTACCGCTCCCCGGCCTGTTCTATCTTGCACCCGGCAAACAGAGCCCGATTTGCCTCCGCATCCTTCAATGTGAAGAAGTAGTATAACATGCTCAGAGAGAGTGTCTTGCCAAACCGCCGGGGCCGGGTGACAAGGGTAGCCTTGGCATGCCCGTCGATAAGCTGCCTGATGAACTCCGTCTTGTCCACATAGTAATACTCCTGCCGCACCTGCCGGAAGTCATCTACTCCCACAGGCATCACATAATGCTGCTTCATGGCACGCCTCCATTCCTGTGAATTTTCTCTCTTTTTCTTTATTGTAGCAAATGGCCAAAGATTGTCAACCGTTCTGCCTCTCGCTCAGAATCGTCAACGCAATGCTTTCATGGAAGGTAAATGTCACCTTCTGCCCGTTAGGGCGTGTTGAAAAACTCCACCTGCGCACTACAGCGGCCATTTTTCCGTCTGTCTGCGTCAACGAACCCTTGACGTAGCTCTGCTACGACTGCGGGTTCGCTTCCTTGTCATACGAAAAACTGTCTCGCTGTAGCGCACAGTTTCCGTTTTTCAACACGCCCTAGTCATGGTCATGGAAAGCTTGTTTCCATCCTCCTGGAGAACTGCGGGAAGGCCGAGGAAGTGCCCGCTCCGAGCAAGTTCGCATCTGCCAAGCCCCAGACTTCGGACATGGATATGTTTGAGGACTGGGATTACGGAGAGGAGTGATATATAGTCTCTGCGCCCTGACAGACGGCGCATAATAGTCTGTCTATTTTTTCTTTTGTGTGGTACAATAAGAAGGGAGGAAGACGATGAGATTCACATGGGATGAAAACAAAGCTCAGGAGAACATCAGGAAGCATAAGATATCGTTCGATTACGCCATCTTGGTGTTTGATGACGAATATTATCTGGAAGAGTATGATTGCCTTCACAGCGACGATGAAGATCGTTATAACATTATCGGTATGGTCGACAATGTGCTCTTTGTTGTTTGTACATATCGCGGTGATGATGAGATAAGAATCATCTCTGCCAGAGTTGCAACAAAAGATGAGAAAAGGAGGTATGAGAAATGGCTGTTGTTACAATGACACTGGAAGAAGCCCGCAAGAAATGGACTCCAGAGAAAAGGAAGGAGCTTCTGGAAGCATTGAAGGATCATGTCGACGTGTATGATCCTGAATGCCCTCCTTGCACTCAGGAAAGGCTGGCAAGATTCAGGCCGGCGGCTCATAGAAGAATAAAGGCTTAAGGTCAAGGCACCAAGACAGGCGGCGCTCTATAAATAGCCTGTCTTTTTATTCCCGAAACGCCTCTTTCCGGGGCATCTGCCAGGGATGCCTCCTGGCACTGATGAGACAGGCCCCCCTGCGGGGACTCATGCTTCACGCTTGCTCCAGCATCTTGATGATCCTCGCAGGAACTCCCCCCACAAGGGCATTGTCCGGCACGTCCTTGGTCACCACAGCCCCGGCAGCCACAATGGCATTTTCCCCAATGGTGACACCCGGAAGTATTGTCACACCGATGCCAATCCATGCATTCCGCTTGATCCGCACAGGCTTGCATGTGAGGACAGCCCGGTCCACAAAGTCGTGGTTGTTTGTGGCAATGGCGCAGTTGGCCGATATCCTCACATCATCCTCGATGGTGAGCCCTCCCGTGGACATGCAGACAAAATTATACATGACAGAGACGTTCTTACCGATTTTCACGCGATTGCCGCGAATCACCTGCACGCATCCTCATCCATCGCTTCCAAGAGAAAACTCACCGGGCGAAAGCCGTCGTTGCAGGAAATCATCGCCGAGCGAGGATTCTTCATCCAGCCATCGTAGAAGTCCTCTGCACCATGGGCAAGTCCCATGACAAAGGGCGACATGGACTCCCATGCACTCTCGCACAGCCCATCGGGACGCTGCCAGCCATCGGCGATGAACATCTGCCCCTCTTCCATATCGCAGGCATGCTCAATGGGATTCTCATACTGCTCCATCAAGTCCCGGTAACAGGCCTTCCTCATGACTGTAATCCTTACCTTCTTCACAGCAATCCCCTCCCGACCCTTGCCTCGTGGTATTTAGGAAAGCGCCTCGTCATAAGCTGATTTGGTTGTTTTATCGAACAACACCCACAAAACATCATCGAATGCCTCCGGGCATTCCTGCAGGACATCCCTGACCGTCCGCACAGCAATCTTTGCCGCTTCCTGCAACGGATAGGAGTAGACTCCCGTTGAAATTGACGGAAATGCCACGCTGCGGATGCCATGCTCATCAGCAAGCTTCAGCGAATTCCGATAGCAGGAAGCCAGCATCTCTGCCTCCCCGCGCTTGCCGCCATGCCAGACGGGACCTACCGTGTGGATCACATAATCGCAGGGCAGCTTGTACGCTTTGGTGATTTTTGCCTGCCCGGTATCGCAGCCGCCAAGGGTCCGACATTCCGCAAGGAGCTCCGCCCCAGCGGCCCTGTGGATCGCCCCATCCACGCCACCGCCACCGAGCAAACTGTTATTTGCGGCATTCACGATTGCATCGGCATAATGCCTGGCCGTAATATCCCCTAATTCTGTCCGCAAGATTGGTTTTATCATGTTGTCCATATACTACGCCTCCTCGTCTATCACTTCCAGGAGAAAACCCTCCGAGCGAAAACCATCATTGCAGGTGAACATCGCCGAGTGAGGAGTCTTCATCCTCTTATTTCCCTTCTATGATATTTTACTCCCAGTCTTGCCACTCCTGCCAACCACGCAAAAATGGCGCAGAGCCGAAGCCCTGCGCCATACTCTTGAGTTATCGGGGGTTCAGCACGCCCTAAACTGCCGTCTTCTTTGGCGAGACCCTTTTGAACTTCTCCAACTTTTCTTTCGAGCATGGCGGGCAATCCGGATCATACAAAAATGGGAGTTTTTTTGCTTCTTCCAGTTCCTTGATGCACATCTCTTCCGTGAAAGATTCACGTATTTCTTCCAACGTCATCGGTTTAATCAGCATAATACCACTCCCTTTCCTGACGGGTTGCACAGCGGGCTGATATGATACGTATGATATCTCCCTCACGTTCCGTATACACGACAAACAATACTTCTCTCGCAAAGCCTATCGTTTGCTACCTATCCTCATCGCCGCTATGTTCTTCATCGTAGAACTCAAGTCTACGCTCATCATAGAACACATCAATGGCTTGTTCAAAAGAAATACCATGCTTTTTCTTGTTGATGGCATTCTTTTTTGGGTCCCACGTAAATCTCATTTTCATCCCCTATTGTTTACTCAACTTTCCCAGCATAAATTTTGAAACAATCCCTTGATATACCTGCTCTGGCTGGCAATCCAATTGGTTACTTTACTTTTTATGGTTTCCGTCTCTTCGGTTCCATAGCCATGAACGGTTTC
>Ga0256405_10001173_pt1 | contig 75060 bp, 68 predicted proteins | sample RumenRJG_02DNA_FD_189096 | JGI IMG/M metagenome (GOLD analysis project Ga0256405, IMG submission 189096) | Bovine rumen microbial communities from Lethbridge, Alberta, Canada - RJG_02 | ecosystem: Host-associated > Mammals > Digestive system > Stomach > Rumen | place: Canada: Alberta...
CTTATATATTGTTTCTTTATATAAAAATCCTTTATCAACATTATTAAGTAATTTCTTAATATCTTTATCTTTAATATTTTCTCTTTTAATAATATAATCAAATACATCATCATTGATATTAAAACTATTATATACAATATACTCAATATTTTCACTTTTTAATTTTTCTATTTCATCTATTATATTTAATATATAATCAGAATAAACTTGTGTAGTATATTTATCCTCTAATATTGGATATTTTTTTTCTTCTTTTTCAATATAATATAAATCTGATTTATTATCTATATTAAAATATGTTTTATAATTGCTTATTAGTTTTCTTTCACTTACAAATATTGGAATATATCCAAATACTTGTACAAATAATTTAGAATTAGAATTCTTATGAATATCAATTATTTCATTAAGTGTTATCTCATTTGAAAGATATGCATATTTAGCTCCCATATTATTCCAATAATTAATAGTTGCATAGTTAGTAACCGCATGTTCTTCACTAAATACTAATTCATTTTTTAAGTTTAATTCTTTTTTTAAATTTATAATACTTACATCATAATAAATAATTCCATTTATATTATATTTTTCAAATTCTAATAATACTTCTTTTAAGTATTCTAAATCATTATTATGCATATTTTTATTTAATGATACAAATAATTCTTTATTATTTTTATGTAATAATTCTGATATTTCTTTTATTTCAAATAGACTAAAATAAGTTGGTAAATTAACACTCATATCTTTTAAGCCAACAATAAAACCATCTACATAATTCATTAGATTTTCTATTTGTTCTTTATTACTAGGTATTATTATTTTTTTTGTCATATTTACCACCTGCCAATTATTTTATCAAAAAATAATATAAATATCTACTATTTATGTTATTTTATTATCTTTTTCTATTTCTTTTATTGATTTATTTGGAGTTGGTAATTCTTCAGGCATAGTTCCACCCATATCTTTTATAGCATTTCTAACCTTTTTACCTATTTCATAATGTACTGAGTTAGCAGTATATTCATTATCAACATTATCTCTTTTCAATTTATCATCTGTTTGAACTATTCTAAACAAATTATTAGCAAGTTCTATACTACCCATATTATCTAATATATCTTCTCTATATTTTAGTCCTTTTCTTTTAAATATATCATTAGCTGTTTCTCCATTATATAGTCCTTTATATCCAGCATTATGAAATTCAGCCAAATTTTTTACCCCACTATTTATAGCAGATTTATTTAATCCTAAATTTCCTTTTTTTATTTTTTCTCTTATCATTATTCTTTTATCATCTTCTGAAAATTCATCTAATAATTCTTGACGTCTTGTTTGAATAGCAAAATAAGTTTGACCTAAAGCAATAACTTCCTTCCTAGAATCACCATTTTGAACTATTAGATAACAAGCATATCTGGATAACTTATAATCTAATACTTTTCTTATTGCTCCTTTTGCTAGTTTTATCATTTTGCGTTGTTCCGCAAAATGATCGTTTATATTGTAATTACTTTCTTGACAAGCAATTTTTGCCTTTTCGATTAAATCATTTATACTTCGCCATTGAGTGTACCCTAATACTCTTTGTAATTCTCTTGCTAACCAATATTCATTACCAAACTCATCTAAATGTTTGATACTTTCAAATATTGTTTCACTATAATTTTGAATAATATTTTTCATGATAATTCCTCCATTCATCAAGAAGAATATAATATTAAAAATACTATGTCAAATATCAAATTTTACTTATTTTTATGCATAATAAAACAGATATATCAAATTTGTTTAAGCAAACTTGTTAAATCTGTTTTAAACATTATTCAAATTTATTATTTTATAATATCAATAATTAATTTGTTCTTTTCTACTTTTTCATCTACTATTTCAAAACACTCTGTTATTTCATTAATACTTATATCTGTATCTTTACAATATATTTTTAGTAGTTCTTCATTTTCAAATAAGTAATCTCCTACTTTTTTATTTATAACAAGTCCTACTCCATAATCAATTTCATCATCTTTATTTAGTCTTCCTGCTCCTATAGAACGAGCTATTTCTCCTAATTTATAGGTATCTATACTTTTTATAAAGCCATCTTTAGCGCTTTTAACAGAAACTACATTATCACATAATGCGATTTTTTCTATATTACCACCTTGGGCTTTAACAAATTCATTAAATTTTTCTAATGCTTTACCATTTTTAATATTTTCTATTAATTTTAATCTAGCTTCTTCTTCAGTTATATTAAATGAAAGTGATACTAGTATTGATGATAGTGTTAGTACTAAGGTAGTTAAATCTTTTGGACCTTTTCCCTTTAGTGTTTCAATTGATTCTATTACTTCTAATCCATTACCAATATTTTTACCTAGTGGTTCTTCCATATTAGATAAGACACAAACAACTTCTTTATCATATTTTTTACCTATTTTAATCATTAAATTAGCTAGTTTAGTAGCACTATCAATTGTTTTCATTAGTGCTCCATTACCTACTTTAACATCAATTACAATAATATCTGCTCCTGAAGCTAACTTTTTACTCATAATAGATGAAGCAATTAATGGAATAGAATCTACTGTTCCTGTTACATCACGTAATGCATATAACTTTTTATCTGCAGGAACTATATTTTTAGTTTGTGATATTACAGAACATCCTACTTTATTTACTTGTTCAATAAATTCTTTATCTGTTAAATTTACTTTAAATCCTTCTATTGATTCTAATTTATCAATAGTTCCACCTGTATGTCCTAATCCTCTACCACTCATTTTAGCTATTTTAATTCCCATAGAAGCAACTAATGGAGCAAGTATTAATGTAGTTTTATCTCCTACACCTCCTGTTGAATGTTTATCAACAATTATTCCTTCTATATCACTTAAATCAATTTTTTCACCACTATTTAACATTACATCTGTTAAATCAAATGTTTCTTGATTTGTCATTCCATTTAGTACAATAGCCATTAGTAAAGAACTTATCTGATAGTCTTCTATTTCTTTATTAACATATCCCATTACCGCATATTCTATTTCTTCATAGGTTAAAATTCCTCTATTCTTTTTCTTTTCTATTATTTCTATTATATTCATACTATCACCTAGTATAATTTTAACATATTTTAGTAAATAAAAAAAGTAGATTACTCTACTTTATTTTTTTTAAAGTTAATACATGCCAATTTTTCTTTTCGCTTCCACCTTCAGTATGATATTCATTTATTTCAAATAAATCTTTTCTTAAATTATCAATATCTTCTTTACTAAAATAAGCATAAAATCTTTTTTTTTTTGTTTGTTTATCTTCTAATATTTTATAATCATATTTTGTTCCATTAGGTAATATATTGGCATTTAAATGAACATCAGCATTTTGAAAATTAATAATTAGTAAACCATTATCATTTAATGCATTATGAGCTACTTCAAATAGTTTTTTCATATCATCCATATCTAGATGTGGATTTCTCCATGATACTATAAGATCGGCTTTTGTATCTAATATATCATCATAATTATCTGTTAAAAAATTATATTTTAATACTTTATTTATTCCAATCTTTTTTTGTTCATTTAAAAAATCATCTACTATATCTGTTGCGGTAATATTATAACCTTCATTTTGAAGTTTAATAGCTAATTCTCCACAACCACTACCTAATTCTACAATAGTTTTACTTTTATCATTATTTAACCCTTTTTCTATATAATTAAATAATCTTTCCCATTTTTCGGTTTCAGGATTTTCTTCATTATTATGTATATATTCAAGTGCTCCTCCAGAATTATACATATTTATTGTATTAATATTATGTTCACTCATTATATTCCTCCTAAGCTAATTATATCATAAAAAGCAGATTAATTATCTGCTTTTTTTAACATTTTTTAATAATGATTTTACTTTTAAATTATCATTGTTGATTTTTTCAATTTCAGCTTTTTTCTTATTAGAATGATTATTAGAACCATTTTTCAATAATTCTTTTAATTCATTTCTATATTTTTCAACATCTTTATGCTCTTCTAAATATCTTTCTAATTCTTCTATTTTTATGTCATGTTTTGTTATTGGTACTAATATAAATGTATCATATTCAAATTTTTTACCATCAGGAATAGAAATACCAGGCGCTGAAATTTCATACAAAGTATCGATAGGTGTACCAGTTATTATTTCTTTTAAATTATATTTAGATTTAGATTTAGATACCTTATTTTTCTTAACAATTACACTACTTACTTTATCAAAATTTTCATTTAAAAGGTAATCTGATCTTATCCAATATTTTCCTTTTATTACATAACAATCTATATATCCAATGTCTTCTTTAACTTGATATAAATCACATAATAATAAGTTATCTAATGTTTTTTTCATATTGCATCTCCTTGACCGAATATTATATATTACTTACTTTATTAAGTCAATAAAAAGCAGATTATTCATCTGCTTTTTTTAGTACTTTTTCTATATTTCTTGAAATAAATATGGATTACTATCTAAATCATCTACTATATCTTCTAACACTTCACCTTGAATAATTCTATTGTTTATGTATTTTTCAATTTCAAATGGTTCAAAATTTAATATATATGGGTTAGAATCAAATAATATATTTAAACATGTAAAACCTACATTTTGTAAATAATTTAATAATTTAACAATTTCACTAGTTTCCCTACTTAAAAATAATGGATTACTACTTATTATATTTACTATTTGTGTCTTACTACAATTAATATCTTTTAACATTTCCTCTATTTTTATTATTTCTTGATTTGTTAACTTAGCTATTTCTGGATTAATCTCAATCATAATTTTTATTGTTGCATCACTTATTCCCAAATTATATAGTTCTACCATTTTCTTTTTCCTCCATAAATTGTTCATAATTATACATCTGCAATAATTCTTCTTTTTTTATTCCATAGCGCTTTTCAAATTGTTTATTATTCATATATAGTTTGTTATAATTATCTATATTAATTTTTATATTTTTAGATAAATAAAATTGATACCTTGCATATGAAAGAGCTACACTTTGCATAAGTTGCTTGGGTTCTATTATTGCAAGTTGATGCATATCAATTGAATCATAAAATTCTATCTTTTGTTTCATATTTTCAATACTGCAACTATATATTGAAGGTAAACTTTTGGTCATTTCTAGTACTTCTTCTTTGCTATAACCTAATGAAATAATATCTGTTATTTTTTGTTTCATATTTTCTATATTATGTCCATATATTGAAGGTAAACTTTTAGTCATTTTTAGCACTTCTTCTTTACTATAACCTAATGAAATAATATCGGATATCTTTTGTTTCATATTTTCTATATTATAACCATATATTGATGGTGAATTTTTAGACATTTTTATTACTTCTTCTTTGCTATAACCTAATAAAATAAGATCAGATATCTTTTGTTTCATATTTTCTATACTTATTCCATATATTGTAGGTATACTTTTAGTCATTTTTAGTACATCTTCTTTACTATAGCCTAATGAAATAAGATCTGATATCTTTTTTTTCATATTTTCTATATTATAACTATATATTGTAGATAAACTTTTAGTCATCTTTATTACTTCTTCTTTGCTATAACCTAATGAAATAATATCGGATATTTTTTGTTTCATATTTTCTATACTTATTCCATATATTGTAGGCAAACTTTTAGTCATTTTTAGCACTTCTTCTTTACTATAGCCTAATGAAATAATATCGGATATCTTTTGTTTCATATTTTCTATACTTATTCCATATAATGCAGGTATACTTTTAGTCATTTTTATAACTTCTTCTTTACTATAGCCTAATGAAATAATATCTAATATCTTTTGCTTCATATTCTCTATATTATAATTATATATTGAAGGAAAAATATTAGTCATTTTTAGTACATCTTCTTTACTATAGCCTAATGAAATAAGATCTGATATCTTTTTTTTCATATTTTCTATATTATAACCATATATTTGTGGACACATTTTAGTCATCTTTATTACTTCTTCTTTGCTATAGCCTAATGAGATAATATCGGATATTTTTTGTTTCATATTTTCTATATTATAACCATATATTTGTGGACACATTTTAGTCATCTTTATTACTTCTTCTTTGCTATAACCTAATAAAATAAGATCTGATATCTTTTGTTTCATATTTTCTGTACTATAGCCATATATTTGTGGACACATTTTAGTTATTTTTATTATTTCTTCTTTACTATTACCTAAAGAAATAAGATCTGATATCTTTTGTTTCATATTTTCTGTACTATAGCCATATATTTGTGGACACATTTTAGTTATTTTTATTATTTCTTCTTTACTATTACCTAATAAAATAAAAAATTGAGTAATCTCTTTAAATTTTTTCAATAACGTTTCATCTGTATAATTATAAATAGAATAACTTTTTCTTATAAATTCATATTCTTCTTTTGTATATCCAAATTCCAAAAATTCTTTTTCCAACATATTACCACCACAATTATTATATCATATTTTTTTAAAGTAATAAATTAGGGTTATACATAATAAAAAGCAGATTAATTATCTGCTTTTTTACTTGATAGATATGTTACTTTTTCTGCAACAAGTTCCATCACTGTTTTATTTTTTTCATCTTCTTCTATTGTTCTAGATTGTAGTCTTCCTTTAACTCCTAATAAGTCACCTTTATGGCAATATTCAACAGCATTTTCAGCTATACCTTTCCATAAAGTACAATTAATATAGTCTGTATCATATTCTCCATCCATATTTTTATAACTTCTTGGTACCGCTAATGTAATATTAGTAACTTTATTACCATTTTCAGTTTCATATAGTTCTGGATCTCTTACAAGTCTACCAACAATAACTGATTGATTAAGCATTTTCTCACCTCCTTTTTACTCAATTTAACACATAAAAAAAGAGAAAACAAATGACAGTTTTCCCTTATTTTTTAATGTTTTTTTACCAATTTTATATATTTGTTTAGTCATTTAATAAAATTTGTAATCTATTTTTTACAAATATACCAAAACCATTAAAAATAATTTTTTAATAAATTATTTAATTCTACTGCATATTCCATTGGTAATTCTTCTCTAAATCTATCAATAAATCCCATTATTATTAATTCTTTTGCTCTTTCTTCATTAATTCCTCTACTCATTAAATAGAATAATTTTTCTTTTGATATTTTTGCTACTGTAGCTTCATGATTAATTGATGAAGAATTATTATTAACTAAATTAGTTGGAATTGTATCACTTTTTGATTCATCATCAACTATAATAGTATCACATTTAACTGTACTAGATGAATTAATTGCATCTTTTGTAATATTTACAAGTCCTCTATATGATGCATTACCACCTTTAGCCGCAATTGATTTTGAAATTACATTACTATGAGTATTAGGTGCTAGATGAATCATCTTTGATCCTGCATCTTGTATTTGACCTGTTGTTGCAACTGCAATTGATATACAATTACCTTTTGCTCCTTCTCCATTTAATATACAAGCTGGATATTTCATATTAACTTTTGATCCAATGTTACCATCTATCCATTCCATTGTTCCATTTTCTTCTACTATTGCTCTTTTGGTTACTAAATTATATACATCATTTGACCAGTTTTGAATTGTTGTATATCGACATTTAGCTCCTTTTTCAACAAATATTTCTACCACTGCAGCATGTAATGAATCTGATGTATATGTTGGAGCTGTACATCCTTCCATATAATGTAGTTCTGATCCTTCATCAACAATTATTAATGTTCTTTCAAATTGTCCCATATTTTTACTATTTATTCTAAAATAACTTTGTAATGGTCTATCTATTTTAGTATAAGGTGGAACATATATAAATGATCCTCCACTCCATACTGCACCATTCAAAGCAGTATATTTATTTTCATCATATTTAACTAATGTATTAAAATATTTTTTAAATAATTCTGGATATTTTTTTAAAGCTGTATCTGTATCACAGAATATTACATTTTTTTCTTCTAATTCTTCTATCATATTATGATATACAGCATCACTATCAAATTGAGCTCCTACACCATCTAAGTATTTCTTTTCAGCATCTATTAACCCTAAATTATCAAATGTATCTTTTATACTACAATCTACTTTAGCCCAATTGTTTTCTACATTATCTGTTATTTTTTTATAATATGTTATTATATCAAAATCAATATCTAATTTTGGCCCAAAGTTTGGTTGATCTGATTCTTTAAAATATTCATATGATTTTACTCTAAAATCTGTCATCCATTTTGGTTCATCTTTAATTTTAGATATTTCTTTTACAGTATCTACATTTAATTTTTCTACAGTTTTCATAAAACCACCACTAATATTGTACTATATTTTTAAATAAAAAAAAACCTAAAATAGGTTTATTTTTTTAATTCATACGTTGTTCCTTCTCTAGTATCTTTAATAATGATTCCTTTTTCTTCTAACTCAGTTCTTATTTGATCTGCTAGCGCAAAATCTTTATTTTGTTTTGCAGTTTTTCTTTTATCAATCATTTCTTCAATATATGTCTTTAATTCTTCATCTATAGTTGCTTCTTCTTGTTTTAATAAATCTAAAGATAATACTGAATCAAATTTTTTAATTAATTCTATTTTTGTTGAATCATTTATACTATCTTTTAGTAAGTCATATATGATTGTTAAGCACATAGAAGTATTTAAATTGTTATGAATTGCTTCTTTAAATCTATTGTCATATTCATTTACTTTATCGATATCTATTTCTCCGTCTTCTTTTAAAGATAATGTTTTATTTTTTAGCTTTTCATATTCTCTAGATGCTGTATCTAAAATATCATAACTAAATGTTAATGCATTATGATAATATGAATTTAAACATAAATAACGATAAGCTAATGGATTATATCCTTTTTCTTGTAATAATGATACTGTTAAGAATTCTCCTTTTGATTTAGACATTTTACCATCTTTTTCATTTAAGAATCCTAAATGTACCCAATAATTACACCATTTATGTCCTAGATAAGACTCTGATTGCGCAATTTCATTTGTATGATGTGGGAATACTGCATCTTCTGCTCCACAGTGAATATCTAAGTGTTCCCCTAAATATTTAATTGATATTCCAGAACATTCTATATGCCATCCTGGATATCCTCTACCCCATGGAGAATCCCATTGCATTTCTTGATTATCAAATTTTGAATTTGTAAACCATAATCCAAAGTCAAATGGATTTCTTTTTGAAGTATCTTCTTCAATATCTTCTCTAACTGCGACTAATAAATCATCACTATTTCTTCCTGATAATTCATAGTAGTTAGGAAATTTAGTTGTATCAAAGTATACATTTCCTCCACTTATATATGCATAACCATCTTCTAATAGTTTTGTAATCATTTTTATATACATTTCTATTTCACCTGTTGCAGGTTTAACTGTATCTGGCCATCTTACATTTAGTTTTTCACAATCTGCTTTAAAGCAATCTGTATAATATTTGGCAATTTCAAATGCTGATTTATGTTCTCTTTTTACTGCTACCAACATTTTATCTTCACCAGAATCACCATCACTTACTAAATGACCAACATCTGTAATATTCATACATCTTTTAACATTATATCCAATATACTTTAATCCTTTTTCTAATATATCTTCAGAAATATAAGTTCTAAGATTACCTATATGAGCATAATGATATACTGTAGGACCACAAGTATATAATCTTATTTCATTTGGATCATTTGGAATAAATTCTTCAACTTGTTTTGTTAATGTATTATATAATTTCATGATATCACTTCCTATTTCATTATATCATATTTTTTAATATTATTTTATAATTATTTTGTTTTTTTATAACCGATGCCTAACCAACTTAGAAAAAAATTGAAAAAATTTTCAATTTTTGTTGCATAATTACTTAGTTTATGGTATTATTATGGAGTAATGTGAATGGACCTTTAGCTCAGTTGGTTAGAGCATCCGGCTCATAACCGGACGGTCATAGGTTCGAGTCCTATAAGGTCCACCATTTAAATGCGAGTGTGGCGAAATTGGCAGACGCGCTAGACTTAGGATCTAGTGGTTCATCCGTGGGGGTTCAAGTCCCTTCACTCGCACCATCTAAAATATTAATAGGCATATGCCTATTTTTTTATTTTCGAATATCTATGACCTCCGGTTATGTAAATAAAATTATAAGCAAATTTACAAATTTTTAAAATTAGTCATTTGCTTTTCATATTAATATGTGCTATAGTTTTACCACTAAAAAAAAGAAAGGTGATGAAATTTATGAATGATGATATTAATTTATTAATATATAATTTTAAAAAAATTGCTAAAAAAGGATATATAAAAAGTACTAGTAAAAGCTTTGGAAGTGTTGGTATAACTTTTGAAAAAGAATTAAATAAAAAGGCAGATTCACTCTATTTTCCAGATTATTATGGTATTGAAATTAAATGTACTAGTCGATTTAGTAGATATCCTCTATTTCTATTTACAGTCGCATTTGATGGTCCAAATTTTCCAGAAATTGAAAGAATAGTATCCAAATATGGTTGGCCAGATAAGGATTATCCTGATAAAAATGTGTTATTTACAAAATTACATTGTAAAGAAAAAACAATTGTAAATAATAAATATAAATTTAGATTAGGTTTTGGTAAATCAATAGATAAAATGTTTCTATATGTATTTGATTTAAAAAATAAATTAATTGAAAAAGAATCTTTTGTATATCTTCAAAGTTTATATAATCATTTGTGTTTAAAATTACAAAAACTTGCGCTTATACATGCGAGTACTAAAAAAATAAATGATTCAAAATACTTTAGATACTATAGTATAGATATATACGAATTAATAAGTTTTGAAAAATTTATAGAATTATTAAAAAAAGATGAACTAGAAATAAGTCTAATTTCACGTATTAGTAAAAGTGGTGAAGATGCTGGAAGATATAGAAATAAAAATTTAGTTTTTAGTATTAAAAAAGATAAAATAGATAAACTATTTAATAAATTATATTCATATAATATGGCTTCAAAATAAAATAAACCAGTTTATAACTGGTTTATCTTACTAATACTTTTGGTTTAATATCTAATTCATTTAGTATTTCTTGTAATTCCTCATGTTTTACATATGGATACATTGAATATATTGCTTCTGTTATTTCATCAATAGTCATATTTGAAGAAATATATTTTGAAACATCATCAGCAATTTCTTCACATGTTTTATTATTTAGACGCATCTGCTTTTTATATTCCATTATTTTATTTTCTTTATTTTCTTTTTCTTCTAATGAACTTTGCAATTCTTTTTTTTGTTCTGTTTCTTGATATAAATAATTATCTTCAGTTAAGGAAATATATTTTAATAATCCCACTACTATATTTTCATAATCTTTATCTTTTAATTCACTATATTTTTCTTTAACATAATATAATATATTTTTTGTTTGATACATTTTTAAAACATCTATATCTTCATTAATAATTTCATAAAATATTTCTTTAACACTATCAGAAATATCTATTTTTTCCATTGATTTTTCAATAAAATATTCTCCTAATGGTAATATTTCTGTAGAAAAAGTGTTATTTAGAAATTCATATAAATAAGTCTTTTCAATGTTACCATAATATTGATTATCTAGGGTTAATGGTACTCCAGAAAAAACATTATATCGAGAAATAGCTATATTATCTTTTTCATTAATATACCATTCTATTGAATTAACATTAACCCAATATACTTCTTCTTTTTCTCTTTTGAATATTTTTGTCTGTACTTTTTTAGTAAATCTCATATATTTTTTCACATATAGATAATTTCCATTTACATCAGTTGAAAATAAATTGTACAATTTAATCCTATCAATTTCTGATGGTAAAGTATATTCTTCATATTTTTTAGAATCAATTGTATATTCTTTACCTGTTTTAATTAGTTTATTTTTTTTATAAGCCCTTTCTAATTTTTTTCTATTCTTTTTACTTACAAGTTCAGATGGGTAAACTCCATACTTAAAAAAACATCTTCTACGTACATCTTTATTTGGATCATCTTCAGATCGAAATAGTTCTTCTTCTTTTGTTGTAAAATTATATGTAAGATTAGAAGGGTTTTTTATAACTGGCTTAACAGATATTTTTTTTGTATTTTCTAATGTTGAAAAACATCGAGGCATAACATATATACCAACATTATTATCATCATCAATATCACGTGTTGAAGACATATATAAATCATCACGATAACTTTGTAATACTTCTTCAACTACACTAGACCAAAAATATGGTGTTAGTGCTTCTAAAACATCACTACAACCACGTGTACTTATATTATATTTTTTATAATCCTCTGCGGATAAAATAGTTAAATCTGCTTTCATAACCTCACCTACTTGCGGGTTATTATATCATATTAGTTTTTATATGTAAATCAATATTATAAAAACCAGTTATAAACTGGTTTATTTTTTATTATTTATCTTTATTAGTACCTTATTTAAATCATCGTTTGATAAATATGGATACTTTCTATAAATATTTTCTATCAATGTTTCTTCTGGTATATTAGAAAAATCTTTAGCAATCTCTTCATATCTATCTACTTGTACCATTCTATCATATTTATCTTTTAAATCATCAAACTCATTTGCTTTTTTAATATTATATTCTTCTTCTAAAAATTCTCTTTTAGCTTCTCTAAATACTTTATAAATATAATTATTTTCAATTAATGAAATATATTTTAATAAAGCTATTGATAATTTTTCATATGTTTCATTTGATAAATCATTATATTTTTCTTTAATATACATTAAAATATATGCGGTTGAATGATTATTTATTTTTTCTACTTCTTCATATTTTGCTAGTGTTTCAAATATTACTTTAGTTTCATCATCCATATTTAATTGTTCCATAGATTTTTCTATGAAATAATCATCTATTGGTAACATTTCTTTAGAAAATTTTTCATCAAGGAATGTTTTAAAATATGTATTATCAAAATTACCATAATATTGATTATCTAGTGTAAATGGTGTTGTTGTAATAATACCATCTCTTGAAACAACAATATCATCTTTTTTATTATAATAATAACAAATACGTGAAGTTCTCATATAAATTGTTTCTTCTACTTCAACTTCATGTTTTTTAAACAAACCCTTTATTTTTTTTGTTTTACGATTAAACATGATATTTTTTGACATAGTACTATATACATCATTAACACCAAAATCTTTATTTATTTTTAAATTTTCTTTAATATCCTTTAGTAATTCGTTATAACCTAAATTATAATTTAAAAACATGAATTCTTCATATTCTTCAGATCCTATAGTGTAAACTTTACCAGTTTTAATAACTCTATTATTTTTTACTTCTTTATTAAATCTTTTTGTATTTTTATAATAATTATAATCAAAAGGATAATATCCATAATAAAAATCATCATAATAAAAATTTTTATCACAATTAAATATTTTTTTATAATGAGAAATATTTTTTATAACAGGTTTAAAAAATGCGACTGATGTATCTTCAATTTTTCTAAAATAAAATTGATTATCTAAACCTATACATAATAACCCTATTCTATCATCCTTTACATCACGAGTAGTAGTTATACATCTACTATAAGGTTTTAAATAATCTTTTGGTATAAGCATAGGTTCACGATCATAATCAAAATGTGGATTATCTTTTTTATATTCTTCCTTATATTTTTTATAATCCTCTGCGGATAAAATTGTTATTTCTGGTTTCATAACCTCACCTACTTGCGGGTTATTATATCATATTAATTTTTATATGTAAACCAATATTCTTATTGCTTTATTTTATTTACTTTTAATATTATATTTGATAAAATTTATTTAGAGGTGTTTTGAATGAATAAAAGAGAAGATTATTTATCTTGGGAAGAATATTTTATGGGTGTTGCGAAATTAAGTGCTCAAAGAAGTAAAGATCCTAATACTCAAGTTGGAGCTTGTATAGTAAATGATGATAATAAAATAGTTAGTTGTGGATATAACGGTGCTCCTATAGGATTTAGTGATGATATTATGCCATGGGACCGTGAAGGAGATTTCCTTACTACTAAATATGCTTATGTAGCTCATGCTGAATTAAACGCTATTTTAAATTCTAACACAAATTTAAAAGGAACAACTATTTATGTAGAGTTATTTCCTTGTAATGAATGTGCTAAAGCAATTGTTCAAGCAGGTATTAAAAAAGTAGTTTATGCATCAGATAAATATAATGGTACTGATGGTAATATAGTTGCTAAAAAGATATTTGATGAATGTGGTGTTGAATACGTTCAATATAAAGAAAAACATAAAGTATATGAAATAAAATTATAAAAAGTTTTTATAACTTTTTTTATTCTAAGAGGTGTATTATGAAAAAGGTTTTAGTTTTAATTGTTTTAATTATTTTAGTTGTTTGTGGATATCACTTCTATAATGATTATAAATTTAATCAATTTATAAAAAAAATAGAATCTGATAAGATTTCTATTGATGACTTTTATGTTTATGGTAATCATTTAAATTTTAGTGGTACTACAAATATTAAAAATGGTAAATTAATATTGAAATCTAAAAATAAAGAATTAGAATATGATATTAATATTAAAGATGATGAATTTTATTTATCTAAAAAAATAAATGAAGGTATTAATTTAGATAAATTAGGTAGTGGTAAATATTATGTATTACTTAAATCAAATGATAAATATTATAGTTTTGAAAATAATACTAAATATAAAAATGTTACATACTACTCTACTATAAAAAACAATAAAACAAATAAAATGAATATTAATTTTAATAAATATTTTAATATTGATAGTAAAAGTATTACTCCAAAAGGAGTATATGATATTGTAATAGATGCTGGTCATGGTGGTAATGATACAGGAGCTGTTAATGGAAGTCATTATGAAGCTGATTATACATATGAATATGCAATAGCATTAAAGAAAAAATTAGAAAGTAAAGGATATACTGTTAAATTAACTAGAGATGAAAATGATGGTATTAAAACTTATGGAAAAGGAAGTAGAACTGCTATTCCATATGAAAGTCATGCCAAACTAGTTATTTCAATCCATTTTAATAGTAGTGAAAGTTATATTAGTCAAACTGGTTTTGAAGTATATGCACTTGATAATAGTAATTTAGAATTAGCTTATGATTTAACTAAAAATTTAGATAAAAATACTAGTTTAACATATTCTACTAATACGGCTTATTTAAAAGATAAAGGTGTTTATCTTAAATATTTTAGACAAAGTGATATTAATTATATGAATGAACAAGCAGATATTAATGGTTATAATTATTATAATATTAGTACTTCTACTCCATATCTTTATATGTTAAGAGAAACTGGTGGTAGAATAACTAATGCTTATGTAGATGGTAGAAATACTAAATATGAAGCTAATCCATATTATAAATCTAATATAGGTGTTGAAGCTTATTTATTAGAACTTGGATATATTAATAATAGTAAAGATTTAAAAGTAATTATTAATGAAAAAAATAATTTTATAAATAGTATTGCTGATAGTATTGATAAATATATGAAAAAATAACTCTTAATGAGTTATTTTATTATGAATAAAAATCTATCTTTACCACTTAGATCTTGTTCTACTATTACATTAGTAAAATAATTTAATGCGTATTCTTTTAATATATTTCCCTGTAAATATCCTATTTCAAAAGCAATTATAGCTTTTTCTTTTAAATAATTTGCTGCATTCTTAATTATTTCTTTATAGTAATATAAACCATCATCATCAGCATATAAAGCAGTATGAGGTTCATTATTCTTAACTATTTCATCTATTTTCTCATTATATGATATATATGGAGGATTAGATATAATAACATCATATTTTTTAGATAATGGTTTTAACATATCCCCTTCTATAAAATTAATATCTACATTATTATTTTTAGCATTTAATTTAGCTACTTCTAAAGCATCTTTAGATATATCTACTGCATCTATATTACAATTCAATTCTTTTTTAAGTGTAATTGCGATACATCCACTACCTGTTCCTAAATCAACTATATCTAAATTATCACTTAGATATTTTTTTATATATTTAATTGTTCTATCTACTAGTTCTTCTGTTTCAAATCTAGGTATTAATACATTTTTATTTACTATAAAATTATATCCATAAAAATCTACATTACCAACTATATATTGAACTGGTTCTCCATTTTCTAATCTTCTTATTCCCTCTTCTAATTTAGAAGGTTCTAGATATTTTTTTAAATAATCTATATCTGTCATTATTCTCCTCTAAGTTTTCTAGCTTGATCTTCGGTAATTAAGGCTTCTATTACTTTATCAATATCACCTTGCATTACTCTATCTAAAGTATTTAGTGTGAATCCTATTCTATGATCAGTTACTCTATTTTGTGGATAATTATATGTTCTTATTTTTTCTGATCTATCTCCTGTACCTATTTTACTTCTTCTTTCGTCACCTAATTCTTTTTCTTGTTCTCTTCTTCTTAAATCATATAAACGAGTTTGAAGTATTTTAATAGCTTTTTCTTTATTTTTTATTTGACTTCTTTCAGTTTGTGAATAAACTACAAGTCCTGTTGGAATATGTGTAAGTCTAACTGCTGAATCAGTTGTATTAACTCCTTGTCCTCCACAACCAGATGCTCTTGTAATATCTATTCTTACTTCACTCATATCTAGATCTGAATCTACTTCTTCTGCTTCTGGCATAACTAGTACAGTAGCAGTTGATGTATGAACACGTCCTTGTGTTTCAGTAGATGGTACCCTTTGTACTCTATGAGCACCTGATTCGTATTTTAATTTTGAATATACATTTTCTCCTTTAACCATGAAACTGATTAATGAATATCCACCTGCTTCAGATTTCTCTTCTTCCATTATTTCGATTTTCCATCCTTCTTTTTCAGCAAGTTTTTTGTACATTTCAAATAAATCACCAGCAAAGATATTTCCTTCATCTCCACCAGCAGCTCCTCTAATTTCAACGATAACATCTTTACCATCATTAGGATCTTTTGGAAGTAATAGAATTTCTATTTCTTTAGTTAATTCTTCTAATTTTTTAGTATTTTCTTCTAATTCTTCTTTAGCCATTTCTCCTAATTCTGGATCTTTAACCATTTCTTTCGCATCTTCAATATTTTGTTCTATTTTTTTATATTCTTGATATGCTTCATATGCATCTTTAAGTGATGCTTGTTCCTTAGTTAATTTTAATGTTTCTTTTACATTTGATACTACTTCTGGTTTCATCATTTCATTAGTTAATTCATTATATCTATTTTCGATGTTTTGTAATCTTTCAATCATAGTAACATCCCTTTCTAAAGCTTTTATAATTATACTATAATATGAAAAAATAAGCAATAATATGCTTATTTTTTTTATGGATTAATTCTACTTGGTCCTCTAAATAAGAACTGTGTTTCTTTAACACTTGGTATATCTAGAAGTAACATTGTAAATCTATCTACACCTATTGCGAATCCACCATGTGGAGGGCATCCATATTTAAAGAACTCTAAATAAAATTTAACATCATTATCTAGTCCTTTTTCTTTGGCATTCTTAACTATTTCTTCATATCTATGTTCTCTTTGGGCTCCTGTAGTTATTTCTACACCTCTCCAAATTAAATCATATCCTTGAAGTATACCATTTTCATCTCTCATATGATAGAATGCACGTTTTTCTGCAGGATAATCTGTTACAAAGATAAATTCATGATTAAATTTTTTCTTAGCTAGTACTTTTAATTTTTTTTCTGCTTCTGTAGTTAAATCTGTTTTTTCTTCTTCTGGTACTACTAAATGAAATTCACTTTCTAATGTATCATATACTTCTTTTAAAGTCATTTTAGGAAAAGGAAGTGTTGGAACATTGATTTCAATATTAAATACTTCTTTTATTTTTTCTCCTAATTCTTCTTTTAAGTTTTTTAATGCATATGTTATCATTTCTGCTTCTAAATCCATTACATCATTATAGTCTTTTATATAACTAAATTCTATATCAAATGATGTAAATTCTGTAGCATGTCTATTTGTATTAGAGTTTTCTGCTCTAAATACAGGTGCTACTTCAAATATTCTATCTAATCCTGATGCCATAGCCATTTGTTTATAGAATTGTGGTGATTGAGCTAAATATGCTTTTGTATCAAAATATTTTACTTCAAATACTTCACTTCCTGATTCAGAAGCTGCTCCTATTATTTTTGGAGTATGTATTTCTGTAAATTTATTGTTATAAAGATATTCTCTCATATATTTTACTAAAGTACTTTGTACTTTAAATATTAAGCTATTTTTTTCATTTCTTAAATCTATAAATCTATAATCTAATCTTGTATCTAAATTAACATTATTTAAATCTTTATAATTAAATGGTAATTCTGCTGCCTTACTTGTTACTTCTATTGAATTTGGTATTATTTCCATTCCATTTAGTTTTACTTTTGGACTATCTAATAATTTACCTTTTACTATTACAGTTGAATCAATAGAAAGATTATTTACTATTTCAACCAATTCTTTCATAGATTCATCTTCTTTTTCAATAGTAACTTGTACTTTACCAGTATTATCTTTTATTATTACGAATGCTACATATTGTAAATTACGTATATTATCAATAAATCCATGTATTTCTACTTCTTCATTTAATTTGTTTTTTAAGTCTTTTATGTATGTTCTCATATTATTCCCTTCTACTCTTCAATATTTTCATCGAAGAAATCTACTAGTTTGTCTACTTCTATTTTGTATTCTTCTTTAGTTTTATTATTTTTAATTGTTAAAATATTAGATTTTACTTCTTCTTCTCCAATAATAATAACATATTTAGCATTTAAACGATCTGCTTGTTTAAAATTAGCTTTAATATTTCTATTCATGTAATCAATATCTACACTAAATCCATTCATACGTAAATCATTACAGATATGATATGCTACTTTTTTTTCATTTTCACTCATTGGTATAACATAGATATCCAATGTATCTAAATGTATATGTGTTTGTTCTGCTTCAAGAGCATTCATTAATCTTTCAAATCCTAAAGCAAATCCTACTCCTGGTGTTTCTGGTCCATCTAGTGTTTCTACTAATTTATTATATCTTCCACCACCACATAATACATTTTGGGCTCCAAATTCTTTTATATCCGCAACTACTTCAAATACAGTATTTGTGTAGTAATCTAATCCTCTTACTATATTTGGATTAACTTCATATTCTATACCCATTAAATCTAAGTATTCTTGTACTTTTGTAAAATGTTCTTTTGATTCTTCTGATAAATAATCTATTATTCTTGGTGCATTTTTAATACAATCTTTATCGCCATCTACTTTACAATCTAGTATTCTTAATGGATTTTTTTCATATCTTGATTTACAATCTTCACATAAATCATTGATATATGGTTCAAAGTGTTTAAGTAATGCTTCTCTATATTTTATACGAGTTTCTGTATCACCTAATGAATTTATATTTACTTTTATTCCTTTTAATCCAAGTAATCTGTATAAATTAACAGGTATACTTATTACCTCAGCATCCATTAATGGATCATTCGTTCCAAATACTTCTACACCAAATTGATAGAATTCTCTAAATCTTCCTGATTGAGGTCTTTCATATCTAAACATTGGTCCATAATACCATGATTTTACTGGTACACTAGCTTCTCCATATCTTTTATTTTCAATATAACTTCTAACAACACCTGCTGTTCCTTCTGGACGTAGTGTCATATCTCTATCTCCACGATCTTTAAAATCATATGTTTCTTTAGATACGATATCACTAGTTTCTCCAACACCTCTATGAAATAAGTTACTTGGTTCAAATATAGGTGTTCTAGTATATTCATAATTATAATTATTCATTAGTGCTTCTATTAATTTTTCAATATATTTTATCTTTTTTCCATATTCTCCATATACATCATATGTTCCTTTTGGTTTTTGTATCATCTTTCCATCTCCTTAAAATCCTAATTTATTTGTTTTAACCTTATAAATTAATGTTTCTTCTAATTCTGGTGTTAAATCATTTTCTGTTAGAGTTATTAATTTATCTTTTCTCATATATCTTTCAGTATTAACTGAATGTATTGTTTCTATCTTGTCTATTAATTTATCTATATATCTACCATTACCAAAGTTTTCATTTTCTTTTGCTTCTTCAATATTTTTAATTATTTTTTCTTTTAATTCTTCTGTTATTATATATCCTTTATTTTGAATCTTATTTTCAAACATTTGATATAATTGTTCAATTGAATAATCTTTAAAATCTAAATAATAACCAATTCTTGATGTAAGACCTGAATTAGTTTTAATAAAATCATCCATTTCCTTTTTGTATCCGGCAAATATAAATACTGTTTCATTTTTTTCCATTTCTTTTAGTATTTCCGATAACGCTTCTTGTTCAAACCCATTTGATGAGCTTAATGTATAAGCTTCATCTAAGAATATTACTCCACCACGATATTTTGCTAATAAATTTGCTGTTTTTGGACCTGTTTGTCCAACATATTCTCCTATTAAATCTTTTGTTGTAATTTCTGTAAATTTTTTGTTTTTTGTATAACCTAGTTTAAATAATAATTCACTTATTATTCTCGCAACTGTAGTTTTTCCTGTTCCAGGATTTCCGGTAAACATCATATTTAGATTAGTATTATTTAATTTTAAATAATCTTCTGTTTTTTCTTTAAATACTATTCTCTTCATCAAATTATTAATTTCTGTTTTTACGTTTTCTAATCCTGTTAATTTTTCTAGTTTAGTCATTATATCATTTAAACTTAACAATTCATTATCTTCTACTAAATCATATTTAGTTAGTGTTATTAATTCTTTTTTTCTTGTATATCTTTCAGTATTTAGTGAATGTTCATATATTATTTTTCTTATTAATTTATCTACATATCTACCATTACCAAAGTTTTCTTCAACTTTAGCATTTTCTAAATTATTTAATACTTTTTCTTCTAATCCATCGTCAATGACAAATCCAATTTTTTCTATTTTTCCTTCATATATTTGATATAATTCTTCTTTAGTATAGTCTCTAAAATCATAGAAAAAATCAATTCTAGATGAGAATCCTGAATTTAATTTCAATAATTTTTCCATTTCATTTTTATATCCTGCGAAAATAAATACTGTTTCATTTTTATCCATTTCTTTTAATATTACATCTAAAGCATCTTTACCGAAGTTTTGTCCTTCATTAGCAAAACTATATGCTTCATCGATAAAGATAACCCCGCCTTTATTCTTTTTGATAACGGCTTCTGTTTTTGAAGCTGTTTGTCCTACATATTCTCCTATTAAATCTTTTGAAGTAACTTCAATAAATGTATTTTTTTGTAGATAACCCATTTTATATAATAATTTACCTAGTAATCTTGCGACTGTAGTTTTTCCTGTTCCAGGATTTCCCATAAAGAACATATGTAATTTAGGTTGATCTAATCTTAAATACTTGATAGATTTTTCTTTAAACTCTAAATATTTTACTAATTTATTGATTGATTCTTTTATGTTTTCAAGCCCAATTAAATTATCTAATTGTTCTAATAACATTTCTTTTGTTTCTTCTTCTACTTCTTCTTTATCATGTTTACGTAGTTCAACACCTAACATATCACCAATTGCATCAACTTGTTCATGTGTATCATTTACTATTTTATTTAATTTAAGTAATTGTTCTTTTAAATTAACATAATCTTCTTTTTCGATTAATTTCATTATTTTTTGAAAATCACTTGCGACAAGATTAATTGTTTCTTCACCTTCTGACATATATTCTATATTAAAGTATTTAAACAATTCATCTTCATCTTTTTCTCGTAATACTTTCTCATTTGTAGCAAAAACCTTTACTTTATCAGATACTTCATCATAAAAAGCAATGTTTATTACTTTACTTATTTCATCTAAATATGAACCAATTAATTCTTCTTCAGCAATTGATTCTGGATATATTTCTTTTAATTCACTTAATGTAACTGGATAACTATAGCAATATTTATCATCGGATACAAAAGCATAATCTGTTTCCATATAATCAAGTGTAACTCTTTTTTTATCTTCGTCATAAAATACTGCTTCACTAAAATCATCATCCATTTTTATTTTGGCATTTTTAGCAATACCGACTCTTTTGAAAGCAAGAATATTATCATTTAATTCAATCTTTTGATATATTGAAATAATAAAAGTTTCTTCCATTTTAAAACCTCCCTAAATACACAAAAAATCTATAAATTTAAGGACGAGTTACCGTGGTGCCACCTTAATTTATAGATTAATCTATACACTTTAATTTATAACGAAATTACCCGATTATTTATATTTGATGTCTTTCATATTACTCTTAGTAAGTATTTTCACCGACATACTCTCTCTACAACTATTTGTAATATTACTTTTTCAAACAAATAATTTAACTAAGAATATATTAACACAATATAAATATTTTTTCAAGAAAAAAACTAGTTAAACTAGTTTAATTTTGTTGTTGAACAACTTGTTATATCTGTTCCATCATATGAACAATAATATTCGTTGTAATTTAACCAACTACCATTTTGAAATTTTCCATCAGAACTTAAAATTATTTTTGCTGAATTTGGTTTTGTGTTTGTTACTTTACTAGAAGCTGCATTCATGAAATTATTACAATTTTCTGATCCTGGAGCAACTGTTCCTGTCCAAGTTGTTCCATCAGTAGATGTACATGTTACATTACCATTTGTTGATATTGGAACTTGTACAGAATAATCAGCTTCAGTTGAAGAAATATTCATTCTAGATAATAATGCATATCTTTCAACCTTATCAATATAATCATATGCATTTGTTTTTGCACCATCAGCAAGTATATTAGAATTATTGTTAGTATTGTCTGGAGTTGTAGTATTATCCGGAGTTGTAGTATTATCTGGTGTTGTAGTATTATCTGGTGTTGTAGTATTTGTATTATCATTAGTATTTTCAGTTGTTTTATTATCGTTACTTGGTGTTGTTTTTCCATTATTAGCTTTACTCATTATTAAGTAAATAACCATAGCAATTATTATTAATAATAATACAATAATAATTATTAATTTTTGTTTTTTCTTATTCTTTGATTTTTTTTCATTTGATGATGGCATAGCAGCCGCAATCGTACTTGGATTTATACTACTTGTATTATACATATTATTTGTATAAACTTGTGAAAAACCATTATTTAATCCTGTAGTATCATATGTTGTATTTGGTTCAACTGTTGGGACTGGTTGATTTTGATAATCTGTTGAATATGATGTTTGTCCCATATTATTTGTATATGTTTGATCAAATCCTGTACTTGGTGTTTCTGTTGGTACAGTTTGATTTTGATATCCTGTTGAATATGATGTTTGTCCCATATTATTTGTATATGTTTGGTCAAACCCTGTACTTGGTGTTTCTGTTGGTACAGTTTGATTTTGATATCCTGTTGAATATGTTGTTTGTCCCATATTATTATATGTTTGATTATATCCTGTATTTTCTGTTGGTACAGCTTGATTTTGATATCCTGTTGAATATGATGTTTGTCCCATATTATTTGTATATGTTTGATCAAATCCTGTATTTTGGTTAGGATATGTTTGACCTACATTTTGATTATTTGTATATTGGTTATTTGACCCCTCGTTATAATTATTCTCATTCATAGATATTCTCCTATTCTAGTATTAAGTATAATATTTTTTATATACTTTTGTCAATAATACTACTATTATTTTTAACAAAAAAATGAAAAATAAAAAGGAAATTTTTAATTTCCTTTTATATACAATTTATCATTGTTAACATCTATGTTAATTGTACTATTATATTTTATTTCATCATTGATAATCGCTTTAGAGATTAATGTTTCTAAATTACGTGAAACATATCTTTTAATTGGACGGGCTCCAAATGATTCATCATAAGAATTATTAATAATATAATCTTTTGCTTTATCAGATAATTCTATTTTTATTTTTTTATCTGATAATCTATCTTCAATATTTTTAATAATCTTATCTAATACATTATATATAACATCTTTTGATAATGAATTAAATATAATTATTTCATCAATTCTGTTTAAGAATTCTGGTTTAAAATAATTTTTTAATTCTTGTGTTACTAGTTCCTCACTATTTTCTTTATTATCTAATATATAATCACTTCCTAAATTAGAAGTCATTATAATAATAGTATTTTTAAAATCAACTGTTCTACCTTGAGCATCTGTAATACGTCCATCATCTAATATTTGAAGTAGTATATTTAAAACATCTTTATGAGCTTTTTCTATTTCATCAAATAATACAATGCTATATGGATTTCTTCTTACAGCCTCAGTAAGTTGTCCACCTTCATCATAACCTACATAACCTGGAGGAGCTCCTACAAGTCTTGATACTGTATGAGCTTCCATGTATTCACTCATATCAATGCGTACCATATGTCTTTCATCATCAAATAATTCATAAGCTAGTGTTCTAGCAACTTCAGTCTTTCCTACTCCAGTAGGTCCTAAAAAGATAAATGAACCAATAGGTCTATTTGGGTCTTTAATACCAGCACGTGCTCTAATAATTGCATCACTTACTAATTTTAATGCATTATCCTGACCCATAACTCTTTTTTTCATATTAGTTTCAAGATTAATTAATTTTTCTTTTTCTCCACCAACTAATTTAGTAACTGGAATATTTGTCATTTTAGATATTACTGATGCGATATCTTCAACATCAACTGTATCAGATAATATCTTAGATGAATCTAGTTTTCGAAGTTCTTCTAACTCATTTTCTAGTTTAGGTAGAAATCCATGTCTTAATTTAGCAGCACTTTCTAAATCATAATTATTTTCTGCTGTTTCTAATTTAAATTTTGTTTCTTCTATTTCTTTTTTCTTATTTTTTATTTGTTCATTTATTTGTTTTTCATTTTCCCAATTTTTTCTTAAAACTTCTTCTTTTTCTTTTAATTTATCTAATTCTTCTTTTAGTTTAATAACTCTATTTTTAGATATTTCATCTTTTTCTTTTTTTATAGCTTCTAATTCTATTTTTTTCATCATAATTGTTCTTGTTAATTCATCTAGATTCTCTGGTACTGAATCCATTTGAACTTTAATAGATGCACATGCTTCATCAATTAAATCTATTGCTTTATCTGGTAAAAATCTATCTGTTATATATCTATCTGAATATGTAGCAGCCGCAATCAAAGCATTATCCTTAATATTAACACCATGATATACTTCAAATCTTGGTTTTAGTCCACGAAGAATAGTAATCGTATCTAATACTGTTGGTTCTTTAACTTGAACACGTTGAAATCTACGTTCTAGTGCGCCATCTTTTTCAATATATTTTCTATATTCATTTAATGTAGTAGCACCTATTAATTTTATTTCACCACGAGCAAGAGATGGTTTTAACATATTAGATGTATCAACAGTTCCTTCACCACTTCCAACTATCATATGTATTTCATCAATAAACATGATAATTTTTCCTTCACTTTCAGTAACTTTTTTAAGTACTGCTTTTAATCTTTCTTCAAATTCACCTTTGTATTTAGCCCCTGCGATTAATGAACCCATGTCTAATTCCCAAATAGTTTTATCTTTTAAAGAATCAGGTACATCTCCTTTTACTATACGAGCAGCAAGTCCTTCTACAATAGCAGTTTTACCAACACCTGGTTCACCTATTAATACAGGATTGTTTTTGGTTTTCCTTGATAGTATTCTCGTAATCTCTCTTATTTCTTCGTCTCTGCCTATTACTGGATCGACTTTTCCATCTTTGACATTTTGAGTAATATCACGACCAAAACGTTCTAATACATTTGTCATATCTTCCATTTGCATACTATTCACCTCCATTTAAAAAAAGTATACAAATATACTTCTTTCTAACTGATATAATTATACTACAATTTATTAGCACTGTCAAGATATGAGTGCTAATATAATGTAAAAAAAATATATATGGCTGCCTCTGTTAGATTCGAACTAACGATAATGGAGTCAGAGTCCACTGCCTTACCACTTGGCCAAGAGGCAAACACATATATATAATATCATAAAATTAATTATTCGACAATTTCTTGTTCTAAAACTAAATCAATATCATATTGTTTTTTTACTTTTTCTTTTATTTCTTTTATTAATTTAACAATATCTTCTCCTGTAGCATGATTATAATTAACTATAAAATTAGCATGTTTTTCTGATACTTTTGCTCCTCCTATTTCTTTTCCTTTATATCCAATATCTTCTATTAGTTTACCAGCAAAATTATCTTTAGGATTTCTAAATACAGAACCTGCTGAAGGAAATTCTAATGGTTGAGACATTAATCTTCTTTTTTTTCTATCCTCAATTACATCTAGTATTTCTTCTTTTTCTCCGTGTTTTAATATAATAGTTGCTTCTAAACATATATATCCAGGATTTTCTTTTAAGAATGATGTTCTATAATGATAATTTAAATCATGATTATATAATTTTTTTATTTCTAAATCAGGTGTAAGAACTTTTATTGATTCTACAATATAACCCATATCACTTTTATAAGCACCTGAATTATTGAATACTGCTCCTCCTACTGTACCAGGAATTCCTGTTGCAAATTCAATTCCAGTTAAACCCATTCTACACAATTTAGTCGCAAGTTTTATTAAATTATATCCTGCTCCTACAGTTACTTTTGTATCTTTAATTTCTAGTTTATCAAAATGATCTAGTTTTATTAATACACCATCATAATCTTTAGTAAATATTAGATTAGCTCCCCCACCTAATATTTTATATTTAATATTATTATCTTTTAAACATTTTATTAATTTAATAAGTTCATCTACATTCTCAGGATATGCCATATACGCAGCATTTACATCTAATCTATAAGTTGTAAATTTTGATAGATTAACATTTTCATTAATTTTTATTTTTTTAATAGCTAATTTTTTCATATTACTTCCTATCTACGAGTTTTTTTAACTCATCATATATTTTAGTAGCACTATCGTTAATGCTCATATCTTTTAAATTTTTCTTAATAGTTTTGATTTTTCCTTCATCATTAATAAGATTATCTATTGTTCTTACTAAGATATCTCCTTTTAAATCTTTTTCTTCAACAATCAAAGCAGCATTTTTATTAATTAAATCCATCGCATTTTTAAATTGATGATTTTCTGTTACATAAGGACTTGGTATTAAAATACTAGGTATTTGTAAAGATATTATTTCACTTAATGTTGATGCGCCTGCTCTTGATACCATAATATCGGTTTTTTTCATTATTCTTGTCATATTTTCAATATATGGTACTACATGTACATTTGTTGGAAATTTCTTATTTTTTATTTCGTCATATGATGAAGTACCTGTTACAAATAATATTTCATATTCTTTATTATTGAATAATGACATTGTTTTAAGTAAAAATTCGTTTATTTTAGATGAACCAAGTGATCCCATAACAAATAATACTAATTTTTTCTTTTCATCTAAATTAAATTCTGATTTCTTAGCTGGTTTTACATTAATCGCATTTTCACTACAAGGATTACCAGTAAATACCGTTTTACCTTTTGGAAATTTTTCTTCTGATGAAGCAAATGAGATTGCAATTTTATCAGCAAATCCACTTATAAATTTATTTGCTTTTCCAGGAAAACTATTTTGTTCATGTATGAATGTTTTATATCCTAATTTATGTGCTGAATAAAGAACTGGTCCTGTTACATATCCACCTACTCCTATTACAACATCAGGATTAAAATTTTTAATTAAGCTTTTACATTTTTTTCTTGCTTTAAAAAAGCATCTTAATGTTTTAAAATTTTTAAAAATATTTTTACGATTAATACCATATATTTCTATAGATTCAAATGGAATATTATATTTTGGAATAATGTCCTTTTCCATTCTATTATGTGTTCCTATATATAAGAATTCACTATTAGGTTCTTTTTCCTTAATTTTATTAATAATGCTTAATGCTGGATATATATGTCCTCCAGATCCACCTGCACTTATAACAACTCTCATATAATCACCTACTTCATTATATCAAATTATATTCTTTTTTTAAATAGAAAATGAATAAAAAAAGGAAAACCATAACACTATAGTTTTCCATGTATTAATAAATAATACACTATATTATATGATTAATATTGATTATTTTAACCTTTTATGATAATATTTTAATGTAGGTGATAAGATGAATCCAAAAATGAAGATACTAATTCCTAATATATTAACACTAACAAGAGCTGTTTTTAGTCCAATTGTTATAATTCTAGCAGTGTGTAAAAATTATAAAATTGCTTTAGTATTTGCGATAATTGCCGCAATTACTGATTTATTTGATGGTAAATTAGCAAGACGTTGGAATACAGTTACAGAAACAGGAGCTAAATTAGATGCTTTATGTGATAAAATATTTTCAATTAGTTTAACAATATGTTTAATTACTAAATTTAAGATGTTTATACCAATATTAATATCTGAATTTATAATTGGATTATTCAATTTATATATTTTTTCAAAATCAAAAACTTGTAATACATTAATGATTGGTAAAATTAAATCAACTATTTTATTTACAACAATTGTAGTTGGATACTTTGCATTATTTAATAAGATTGACAATATTTTACTTGGATTTATATTTATGACAATAAATATTCAGGTATTAACAATAATTAGTTATGTTATTTCTTATTATGATAATGTTAAAAATAAAGAAGTGGAAGAATCTATAGTAAATGATAAATCTAATACACGATCAAAAGTATTTGATATAGAAGAATATGAAAAACCTAAAGAAGTTGATATTGAATCAGATACTAAAGTCTTAGATACAATACAAGATATATTTAAAGATGAAAAAAAAGGAAAATCAAAAAAATCAGGAAAATAATCCTGATCTTTTTATTTATATGGATTTGTTGGAGTTCCATCACCTGTAAGTGATGTGTTTACTGTTAGATATAACACTGGATATACATGAAATAATTTAGAATTTGGTTCATCAGTATTTTTTATTGTATTATTTTCTACATACCATTGTTTATTATCATTTGTTGTATTAATTAACCAAAAGTTTTTACTAGTTGTTAAATATGAAGTACAATCATTTGATGAATAACAATTTTTATCTAATGAGGCATCTAAATAATCACCCATTGTAAGTAACCCTATTGTATGAAATTCACTGCTTTGTTTTTCAACTGATTTTATTGTTTCAGTCGAATCTAGTTTATCTATCTTTCCAGTATTCCATTTAGAATTTGTTTTAATTAAATCCTTGAAGCTTTCATATGTAGTACCACTATCATAAAATCTATTAACATAAGTAAATAATCCTTCTGGTGTTACAGGTTGAATTTGATCTTTTAAAGTAACAGCTTTTATCATATTAGTACTCTTATCAATACTAACTATTCTCCAATCTGCTGTATTACCATTTAAGCTTAAATAATTATTTGGATTTGTTCCTCTATATACATATGAATCAGTTGTTTCATATAATCCATCAGTATTTCCAGTTACTTTAATGTCTTCATTATTTAGTATTGTTTCTACTAATGGAGTAACTAAATTTTGTGTACATGTTTCTGTGTATTTAAACTCATATTGATTTTTTGAATTATCATATGTTACTTTGACATATCCTGATAATTCTTCTTTTGTTCTAGGATCTTTTATTTTACCTTTTTCAATATAGTTATTTTCTTGTAAAGTTGGAATATCAATACATAATGTATTTAAATGATATTTGTCAACATCATTATGTTCCAACATGTATTTTTCACCAGCTTTTTCTAAATCAGATATTAAATTTTCATATAATGTTTTTTTAGAATTTTGTATTTTATCAGTTACAACTTTAAATACTAATGTTGATACTATTGCGATTAAAGCAATAACAGAAATTAATTCTATTAATGTAAATCCTTTTTTATTCATTTTTACCATCCTCCACATATCGTGATTTTAGTTTTAATGTTATTTCAGTATCTTTATTTATTTTTGTACCAGCTGATATACTTTGTTCGTATACATATCCATAACCTTCAAAATGATATTTAACACTTAATAAATCTAAAACTTTTTTTACTTCAGATCTACTATATCCATTAAATGAAGGAATTTCTATATCCGAACTATTTGTTAGAAGAATTACTCTATCCTGTGATGTTATTTTAGTATTATTACTTGGATATTGTTTTATTATTCTATCTCCATTACCTAATACTAATAATTTTATTCCATTTTCTTCTAATTTTTTAACTATTACATCTTTATTTTTATTTGTATAAGATTCTACTACAAATTCTGTTTTTCTTTCTGTTTTTACAGTACTAACTTTTTTATATTTTGAAATACTAATCATAACGTCTTTTACTGCATCAGATAATGTTACTGTAGCATTTACATTTGGTTTTTTTGTCATGGCATATATAATATATTCTGGATTATTTTTAGGATACATTCCCGCGAATGATAATATGTAATTATCTTCAAGATATTTACCACGTTCACTTATTTGCGCTGTTCCTGTTTTACCTATAATTTCAAAATCATCTATTTTATATGCTTTACCAGTTGTTCCATTATCCGTACCATTAACAACATTATACATCAAATCTTTAATTTTATCTACTGTTTCTTTTTTTACTAATTGTTCAGTTGGTTCTACTTTAGATTGATAATAAATTTTACCTGTATCTGATTCTACTATTTTATCAACTATGTGAGGTCTTAACATCTTACCATCATTTGCGATTATTGTAAGCGCTTGTAATTGTTGCATAGCAGTTGTTGATACACCTTGACCAAATCCTGCAGTGGCAACTTCTATTGGATAATTAAATTCTACCTTACCTGCTTGTTCTCTAGTTAGTTCTACACCTGTAGTTTTTCCAAAGCCATATTTCTTATAACATTCTCTAAGTTCTTTTTTATTTACTTTCTTTTGTATTAAATTAGCTATACCAACGTTTGAAGAATATTCAAATCCTTTATCATAACTAATTCTACCCCAACCTGTTTTATTCCAGTCATTAACTGTATCATCACCTATTTTAATATTACCTGATTCAAACATTTCTTCTCCATTATATTTTCCATTATCAATAGCACACATATATGTATATATTTTCATAGTTGAACCAGGTTCATATGTATATGTAACAAGTGGATTTTCATAATTTTTTATATTTCTTAAATTTGGATCAAAAGATGGTGTTGAAGTCGTCGCTAAAATATTTCCAGTTTTTGCATCCATAACGGTTAACATCATCATATCTGGTTCATATTTTTTCATAGCATCTGTAACAGCGCTTTCAACAAATCTTTGAATATTTGAATCTATTGTTAAATATACATCATATCCATTTTCTGCTTCTTTATTTATTTCTTTTGTACCAGTTATTTTATAGCCATATCTATCTTGTTGATATTCTGTATAACCATCTTTACCTTTTAATAGATCATTATATTCAGCTTCTATTCCAAGTTCACCAGTTATTTCTTCTTTTGTTATTCTATCTCCATTTTCATCTTTATATGTTATTTCTTTATCTCTTGCATAACCAATAATGTATGATGCGAAATCTCCATTTGGATAATAACGTTTTTTTGTTTCAATAAAATCAATACCAGGTAATTCTAGTGCTTCTATTTCTTCTTTTTTTAATTGAGTTATTCCTCTTCCTACATTTCCAAATTCTATTTGTTTCTTTTTATTTTCTTTTCCTTTTTTTAATTTATTTAAAAAATATTCTTTATCTTCATCCAGTACTTGTGATAGTTTTTCTGCAGTCATTTCTATATCTTTTACATGTAATGGTTTTTTTGGATTTTTAGTTCTTCCTTCATCTAAATATGCGAATAAGGTATATGAACTTACATTTAAAGCAAGTGTTTCATTATTTTTATCATATATTGTTCCTCTATTTGCTTTTATGGTATATTTTACTGTATTACGTGATTTTGCAAATTGAGTCATATCTTTTCCATAAACTTTTTTTGCAATTGATAAATATATCAATTGAATATATAGAACTACAAGAAAAAAAGAAAAGATTTTAAAAACTAATTTAGGTGTTTTCCATTTTTTAATTTTTATCTTTCCTTTTATCATATTAACCATCCTATCTATTTACAACGATAATGTTTTCATTATTATATTCAAGTCCCATATCAGTAGCGACAGTTCTAACTTTATCAAATGAAGTTAATTCATTTACTTTCATGCTTAAACTTTCATTTTTCTTTTCTTGTTCTTTAATATCATAATTCATTTTTTCTATACTCATATTTAAATGAGATATTCCTGCTCCTACAAAGACTTTTAAAACAAGTAAAAGAGCTAAACATAATGTAGCAGTAGTATATAATAATTTTTCACCTATTGTTAATCTTACTTTTTTATTTTTTGCCATATTATCTCTCCTTTACTCTTTCTATAACATGTAGTCTTGCACTACGTGATCTATTATTTTCTTCTAATTCTTCTTTTGAAGGTTTATAAGTACCAATAATTTTAAAATCTTTTTGATATTCTAATGGAATTACTGGTAATCTTTTTAAACTTTCATCTATTTCTGATACTTCTTTAAATATTTCTTTACATACTCTATCTTCTAATGAATGAAATGTTATAACACATATTCTTCCATTTAAGGCAAGTAAAGACAAAGCATCTCTTAATGATTTTTTAAATACATTTATTTCATCATTAACTTCTATACGAATTGCCTGAAATACCTTTCTAGCTGGATGTTTTTCTCTTTTGTATTTTTCAGGTACATTATTTTTAATTATTTCAACTAATTCTAATGTAGTTTCTATTGTTTTATTTTTTCTATATTCTACTATTCCTTTTGCTATACTTCTAGAATATTTTTCTTCTCCATATTCATAAAATATTTTTGTTAATTCTTCTTCTGAATAATTATTAACAACATATTTAGCATCTAACTCTTTTGTTGTATCCATACGCATATCCAAGTTAGCATCTTTATGAAATGAGAATCCTCTATAATCTTCATCTAACTGAGGTGATGAAACACCTAAGTCATAAAGTATTCCATCTACTTTAGAAACATTTCTATTATTTAATTCTTCTTTTATATTTACAAAATTGCTTCTTATTATTTCATAATTAGATGAAATATTTTTTAATTTTTCACTACTATGTTTTATAGCTTCATCATCTTGATCAAAAGCGTATAAAAAACCTTTAGGTATTTGTTTTAAAATTTTACTACTATGTCCTGCATATCCTAATGTGCAATCAACGATTATACTTGAGTCATTTAAATTAAGTTTCGAGATTGATTCTTCTAGTAATACACTTTTATGCATTAAAATCATTTGAGAATAACTTATCTGCTATATCAGATAAATCATCTTCATTTTCTTTAATAAATGATTCCCAATTATTCTTACTCCAAACTTCTAAATGATCATCAACACCGATTATAATACAGTCACGTTCTAATTCAGCATAGTCTATTAATGGAATTGAGATGTTTACTCTTCCTTGTTTATCAAAATCATTAGCTGTTGCTCCAGATAGTAAAAATCTTTTAAATTTACGAGCATCTTTTGTATCAGGTAATTGTTTATATTTATCGATTACTTTTGACCATTCAGTACTAGGATAAATTGCTAAGCATTTATCTAATCCTCTTGTTACGATAAAATTAGAACCTAATTCATAACGTATTTTGGCTGGTACTATAAGTCTTCCTTTATCATCTATTGTATGATGATATTCACCCATAAACATAAAATCACCCCACTTTGCTCCACTGTCTTCCACTATGCACCACTATTGTACCACTTTTTTTGGTATTTTGTAAATACTTTTTGTAAAGAAAAAAGAAGTTTTTTTACTTCTTTACATTATTCAAAAAACAAGTTATATAGCTTTGCTCCAACTACTTGTAATAAGGGTGCTCTATAAATAAATTTATCACCATTTATTGACTCTTCTAGCTTATTTACTATACTATTTAAATTTTTCTTTTCAAAGAATAATATGATATTTTCTTTTTTTCTAATTAATTCTAATTCTTCTTTAAATAGATTATCAAAATTTGTATCATATTTATTATTAAACATTAAATTATTAAATCCTGTATGATATAATCCTGATTCTATCAACGATACTTTTATATTGGTATTGAGTATTTTTAATTCTTTCTTTAAACATTCAGATATTTTAATTAAAGATGCTTTTGAAGATGAATATGCTCCTATATTAGCTATTGGAATAATAGAAGCTAATGAACCCATTATTATTATTTTTCCACTATTCTTTTTTAACATATTTTTAATTATAATTTGTATTACTTCTATATTAGAAAAAACGTTTACTTCATAGATATTTCTAATATCATCTACATTCATATTAATAATACTTCCACCTATACTTATTGCGGCATTGCATATCAAAATATCTATATCTAAATTATATAATTTATTTCTATCTAATTCATTAGTTATATCTAATTTAAAACACTCAATATTGTTATCATTTTTATAGTATTCTTTTATATTTTTTAGTTCATTGTTTGTGTGTGTAGTTACATAAATATAATAATTATTTTTAATTCTTTTTATTAATTCTTTTGCTATACCTGATGTAGCTCCTGTTATTAATATTTTTTTCATAAAAAATCACCAGTATTAGTATGTACTGATGATTATAAATTATTAGTATTGTTCTAATTTTAATTCAGTTATACCTGAATATGCACTACAAGAATTAGTAGTTAATTTTAAAGTCCCTCTAATATAGTATTCTCCTGGTTCATCAATTGTAACCTCAAAATCCTGTAAATTAGGTAGTAACATATCATCTGGTATTGGTAATTCATCATACTTAAATGTTCCGGATAAGGTTTGTGATTTTTTAAATGATTCAAATCTACTACTTTTTTTCGAAAATCCAATTTCTAATCGTTCATGTTGTGCACAATTATACCAAACAGCAGCTTTACCATATAATTTATATCTTTCTCCTTCATTTACCGTTATTGTATCAGAATAATAAAAATCAGATGGATCAGTTGATTCCCATATCCACATTGCTTGATATGTAACACCATATGGTTTTCTAACATCCGACCTATGATGGCTTTCATCCATATTTGCTTTAGTAATTTTTCCAGAATTTAATATATCAATTGATAACATTTCAGGTTCAGTATTTGATGATTCTCCATCTATGGTTGCATCTTTCCCATCATAATTAACTGTATATACATTATATACCATGCTTGTTCCACTTAATACCTTACCATTTGAAGATATAACTATAGTTGCGGTTTTTGGTTTATCTCCTTTGGCTTTTTTATCTACTGCTTCAAAGAATGCGCTACATTCACTATTCCATCCTGAAGTTGTTTTTGTACAGGTAACTTGTCCATTTGTCATTTCTGGTAATACTACATCATATCCTGTTATATCTGTATCTTTGCTGACATTTTGAAATCCTGCATAGTATTCGATACTATCTACATAACCTAATGTAGATGATCTTGCTGCACTCTTTCTCGCTTTACTTATCATATTAAGTACTATTGGTACTGCAATTAGTGCTATAATTGCTAGTATTACGATTACAGCTAATAATTCAATTAATGTAAATCCTTTTTTATTCTTCATTGTATCACTCTATTCTATAAAAAGTATAACATTTATTTGTTATACTTTTCAAGTTTTTTAATTATTTTTTTATATTATATATGCATATCTAAATATTTAGAATGCTTAGCAAGTCCTGGCATTGTCATAATGTTTCCCATATAAACTACTATAAAACCTGCTCCATTTTGTACTTTAACATCTGTTACTGTCATTGTATAATCTGTTGGATATCCTAATTTTTTAGGATCATCTGTAATTGACATTGGTGTTTTAGCAATACATATTGGATATTTATCATGAATATTTTTTATTTTATCTAAACACTTATATTCTATATTATGACAATTATATAATGCACATACTTTTTCTATTTTAGTTTGTAAATCATCATCTAAGTTATATGCTTCAAAGTGTTTAGTATTTTCTAAATTAACTACAGCTTTTGCTAAATCTAGGCATCCATCTTCTCCATCTTTATACATTGTTGAAATAACAAACTTAGTATTTAAATTATCACAATAATTTCTTACATATTCAATATCTTCTTCTATATCATCATCAAATTTATTTAATGATACTATTACGTTATCATTATATTTTTTCATATTTTCTATATGAAATTTTAGATTATCTATACCTTTTTCTAAGTTATCATTACCATTATATTTTAATGCTTTAATTGTTGTATTTACTACTACACATATAGGATTTAAATCATTTAATCTTGCTTTAATATCAAAGAATTTTAATGCTCCACAATCACTACCAAATCCAGCTTCTGTTACTACAAAGTCTGCTAAAGAAAGAGCTGTTTTAGTAGCAATTATAGTATTACATCCATGAGCTATATTGGCAAATGGTCCTCCATGTATAATACAAGGATTATTATATAAAGTTGATACTAAATTAGGTTTAATCGCATTTTTCAAAAGAATAGTTAATGCATCCTCACAATGTAGGTCAGATACATATATTCTATCACCTTCTTTTGTATAACCAACTATTATTTTACTTAATCTATTTTTTAAATCATTTATATCTTTTGATAAACATAAAATAGCCATTATTTCACTAGCTGGTGTAATATCAAATTTATCTGTCCTATTTTGAACTTCTACTTTACGAAGTGCTCTATCATTAATATCTAAACATCTATTAAACACTACTTTATCGATACCTAACTCATTACCTTGAAATATATGATTATCTATTATGGCACTTAGTAAATTATTCGCACTAGTTACAGCATGAAAATCTCCTGTAAAATGTAAATTAATATCTTCTTGTGGAAGTACAATTGCTTTTCCTCCACCAGTAGCTCCTCCTTTAACACCAAATACAGGTCCTAGTGATGGTTCTCTAAGTGTAGATATTGTTTTATATCCAAGTTTATTTAACGAATCAGTTAAGCCAATATTTAATGTTGTTTTTCCTTCTCCATAAGGTGTAGGATTTGTTGACGTAACTAATATTAATTTACCTTTTGATTCATTTCTATTTATATTTAATTTAGCTTTATCTTTACCATATAATTCATATTCATCTTCATTTAATTCTAATTTATTAATTATATCCATTATATTCATCGAATCACCTTCTTTCTTATTATATCACGTATAAATAAAAAAGATATAGTTTTTTTACTATATCTTATATTAATGATATACACAGGAGTATTTATATGAATAATGAATTATAGTATGATAGAGTCTTAGATTATAATGTATATCATTAACAAGAAGGAGAAATTAGGGAAATAATGTTGAGGTGTTTTTCTCCTTCAATGTCATAATATAATAAAAAATATATAAAAGCAAATGTCAAATATAGCCATATTTTTAAGCATAATAAAACAGATTTATCATATTTGTTTAGTAAAAACGAAAAATCTGTCTATCAATTTATATTAATTTATCTAAACTATAAAACTTAATCTTTTTTTAAATTTTCTAAATATTCTTCCATTTCTTTTAATTTATCTCCCCTTAAAGGACGACATTTTTTATATGCATCGATGTTTTTACACATTTCACATGCCATTCCACTACATGATCCATATCCACAAGTACCACAGTTATATCCAGGTAATCTTTTTAAGAATTCTTCTTCTCTTTCATCTTTTTTATTAATTGTTAAATCAACAATAACAAGAATTGTTCCTAAAACTAAAGCTGTTCCTGTTAGTATTACTATCCCTATCATTTTCTTTCCTCCTTATATAAACTACACATATTACATTTTGAACAATCATGATGACATTTATTTTTATTTGTAAGATATACTGTTAATACAAATAAAGCTATTATTAGTAAAAATGGTAGTATAATCATACGTATCTTGAAAATAATAGAGCCATAATAGCGGCAGTAATTAAAGCTATTGGATGACCTTTAAATGGTTGTGGAACATCACTATTATTTATTTTTTCTCTCATACTTGAGAATATATATATTACTAATGTAAATCCTAAACTACTACAAATACTGTATGTTAACATTTCAATAAAATTATAATCATTATTAATATTTAGAAGTACTATTCCAAGTACAGCACAATTAGTAGTTATAAGTGGAAGATATAATCCTAACATATCATGTATTTGTTTAAAATACCTTTTTAGTATTATTTCTAATAATTGTACAAGTGATGCGATTACTAATACAAATAATACGGTTTTTAAATATTCTGTTTTAGTTGGTACTAATAAGAAATGGTATAAAGTCCAAGTTATAATTGAAGATAATGTTACTACTAACATTACAGATATTCCCATAGATATAGCATTACGTCTTTTAGTAGATACTCCCATAAAAGGACATATTCCTAAGAATTTAGTAAGTACAACATTTTCAGTAAGTAAAGCACTTGTTACTATACTAATTAGATTCATGTTTCTTACCTCCTTTTATGTAATTAAATAATGCGATTAAGAAACCTAATGTTAGAAATGCTCCTGCTGGTTTAGTTAGTATATTTATTGGGAATAAATTGGTTGATAATTCTATTTTTAATATTATTTTAGTTCCTGTTAAACTACTTATATTATTCATAATAGTTAGTGTACCATTACCTATTACTTCTCTAAATAAGGCTATTATCATTAAGACAAATGTATAACCTAGTCCAATACCTATCGCATCTTTTATACTTGTTCTTATGTTAGATTTTGACGCTACTGACATTGCTCTACCTAGTACAATACAATTAACTACAATAAGTGGTAGATATATACCTAGTACTTCATATAATGGTTTTATATATGCTTTAAGTATAATTTCAAGTATTGTAACAAATGTAGAAATAATTAATATATATACTGGTATTTCAACGTTCTTAGGTACTAATTTTTTTATTAGTGAAACTGTAATATTAGAGAATGTTAATATTAATAATACACATATCCCCATTATGTAAGCACTTTCAAATGTAGTTGTAACAGCTAGTGCTGAACATAATCCTAAAAGTAATACTAATATAGGATTTTCACCAATAATACCATTTATTATTCTTTTCATTTGTGTCTCCTTTCTAACATAATATCATCAATTGTTAAATCAAAAATAGAATATTCTTCATCAAATATTATTTCATCTACTTTTTTATCTGTTTTATCATATTTTTTTGCCATATATATAGATGCGATATATTCATTTAAATCTCCACTATCTATTATTGAAAATCCTCTTTTTACTAAATTAAGAGCTAATTTACGTCTTGTTTCTCCTAATATTTCTACAGGTAATATATTATGAAAATCATTTGTAGCTGGTTGAAATTGAATAAATGTTGGATCAATTAATACATATTTAGTTTCATTATTATCCATATATGACGTTATCACAAAATGATGTTCATACATATCATATAATTCATTAGTTCTAACTATTTTAGACTTTATTCCTCTATCTTTTAAGCCATTATAAACAAGAATTGATACAATTTTACACAATAGATATAATTTAGGATTATCTTCTTTTAGAGGTTCTATTTCTTTACTTAATACATCTTCTATATTTTTAAATAATTCTTCTTTATTTGGTAATCCGCCAATATTTAATAAGTTTGAATAAAAATTATCCAATATAAGTCACCACCAAATATAGAAGTATTGAACATATTAAAGCTGTAATTGTAAGTGTAATTATTCCTTGATATTTTTTCATTTACTCATATCCTCCTTAACATGTATAATCATTTTCTTTAAAGCTGTTGAAGAAATAGTTGCTCCTGAAATTGTATCAATATTATCTAAATTATCTTGATTTTTTATTAATGTTTTTGTATATTTTGCTTCTTTAACTAATTTAAAATAATTTTCTGTTTCATTATTTTCTAAGATTTCTATTTTAGTTATTTGATTATCTTTAATATATATTTTAGCTTTAATTGGTCCTCCATTACCTTTTTGAGAAACCATATAATAATCTTTTGTTTTCTTAATTAATTTAAAGTTAGGATCTGTTCCATTTGGATGTTTAAACTTATTACCTATATGAATACTCATAGTAGTCATAATCGTTAAACCTATTAATAATGGTAAAGCTATTTTTTTAATTGATGGTTTGCTTGATGAACCTATTCTATCTAATATCATAACAAACATATTCATTGTAAGAATAGATGTTAGTACTCCTTCAGGAGCACTTGTTAGATATCTAAATGTTACAGTAAGTATTCCTAAAAATAATGCATATATTATTTGACCAACTGATGTAGTTGGAGAAGTAACTGGATCTGTTGCCATAAAGACTGCTCCAAATAGTAATCCTCCACTTAGTACACTAAATGTTGAATACCATAATCCTACTCCATTAATACTTCCTATAATGGTTGTCATAATAAATACAGTACCTACATATATAACTGGTATTTTCCATTTTATTACTTTCGTAAATACTAAATATATGAATGCTAAAATGATTAAGAATGAACATACTTCACCTGGTCCTCCTGGAATATTACCTATAAAGAAATCTCCTAAAGAACCAAATGGTTTTACCACAGTATCATATGTACCTATTCCTTCTACCAATTTATAATTAGTTAAAGGAGTTGCACTTCCAATAGTATCTAATTCATATTTATTTATATATCCACCATTTTGATTAATTATAGAACCATAACAAGTTAAAGCAAATAATACACCTATTAATGCAGGATTAAATACATTATGTCCAAATCCACCATATAACATTTTACCTATTATAATTGCGACTACACAGGCAAATATTAATATTTCTATTGGTGTATTTAATGGTAGAAATAATGATACAAATAATCCTGGAAATATACTAAATGAATTTAAAATACTTTTCTTTAATTCTGTTCCTCTTTTTTTTAGGAAAATATATGTATATAGCGTTTCTGTTAAAAAGCTTGAAACTATTCCTGTTAATGTAAATAATAATGGATAAAACATTCCAAATATATCAGTTTTATTATTTTGATATACTACTATTCCATTCTTGTAAAAAGAGAATAATATTAGTGGAAGAAGAGCAATAAATAGATTTAACATTATTCTGTGAGTACTATTTTTTGATTTAAAAAATGGCCCTTTTAATACATTAAATTTCATTATTTCACCTTCTTTTTAGCTTGCTTTAAATATTCTCTTAAGTTTATTTTAGATGGACATACAAATGAACATATACCACATTCAATACATCTATTAACATCTAATCTTTTTAATTCATCAATATCTTTTATATTATCCTTAACTAATACTGGACTTATTTTTACTGGGCAATGATCAGCACATTTACCACATCTTAAACAAGTAATTGGATCTAATACTTTAGTATTTTTTAAAACAACTACAGAGTTTAAATTATTAGGTATAATAAATTCATCTGATTCAATTGCCTCACCCATCATAGGTCCTCCTGAAATCAAAACTACATCTTCTTCACTATACCCTTTAAATGTATCTTTTAATTCACTAAACATAGTACCAATTTTTATTCTAATATTTGTTGGTTTATTAACAGCATTTCCACTTACAGTAATTACTTTTTCTATTAAAGGAATACCAACTAATGCTTCAAATATAGAATAAATTGTTGAAGCATTTGATACTATTATATTTTTTTCTATTGGTAGCTTTTTATAATCAGTATGTTTAATACATCTAACTAAAGATTTTTCCCATCCCATTGGATATAAATTTGGTAATTCTACTAATTTTATTTTTGGATATTTACTAATTAATGGAATGATTTTTTCTTTTAAATTAGGATTTCCTGTTTTAATTGCAATAAATATTTCATCTAAATTATATATTTTATCAATAGTATTTAATGCTTTAATTATTTCTTTTGCTTTATTAAATAAAGTTATATGATCAGATGTTATATAAGGTTCACATTCAACTCCATTTATTATTAATGTTTTAACTTGATCTGTATCATACTTTATATAAGTTGGAAAACCTGCTCCACCAAGTCCTACTATTCCACTATCTTTTAATAGGTTAACAAATTCATCCTTAGTTAGTTTTTTAGGTATTTCATTAAAACAATTAGTTTCTTTAAAATCATTTTCTATTTTAATAAATTTGGCTTTATTATTTTTGTAATCTAAATGTTCTTCTATACCTATAAATTTACCACTTACACTACTATGAATAAAACTATCAAATTTTGTTTTGATAATTTTTTCACCCATTTTTACTTTATCATTTTCTTTTATTAATAATTCATTATTACCATCTATTTTAAAATAAACATATTTAGGTTTTAGATAATTTGTTAATTCATTCATTGTTTCTTTTTTATGTTTATCTAATTTTATACCTATCATAAAATCACCTATTTAAATTATACTACAAAATAAAAGGAAACTAAATAGTTCCCTTTAAATTTATTATATTATTAACGGACTACAACACGGAAGGTTAGCGTAACTAAAGGTTCACCAGTAAATTGATCTAAATCAAATATTCCTACATTACCTGCATTATTATTTGCAGTATTAGTTACATTACCTCTACCACCACGCATAATCCATCCTCCGGATGCTAGATTAGGGAATCGATAAAAGTCCCCATGCCAAGTATTGCTTGTTCCTGATTTTACTTCAGTTAAAGCGTGTCCATAACACTTAGATCCATTACATCCATTATCTCCTGTTATATTAGATCTATCACTTGGATTATCATATAATATGTAATTTTTAGCATCAGGAAAATCTTCTCCAGTTGTTAGTTCTGTTGCGGTTTGTGAATCAGAAGTAGGATTACCAAATTTTCCATTATATCCAGAATTATGTAGTAAATTCTTTCCTGATAATGCTTTTCCTGTTGAATCTGCTCTTACAGACATCATATATTCCCAAGCACCACCTGCCATATCAAATACACCTGTGATGTTTCCTGTTGTACTTTGTGGATAACTTGTTGATTTACCATATTCGATTTCACAATTTGTAGTTGTAACTTCTGTAGTACTACTTGTTGCTCCACAACCTGTTTTAAAATCGGTATTATTATTTATTCTAACTCTTGCATTACCTAATCCATACGATGAATGAGCTAAATATGCGACTGCTCCCCATTCATCATTCTTCATCATTGTTGAATCAATTGATATTCTATGTGCTGTTTTATATTCATTAATTACACTTTGATATCTTAATGAAGATACATTTGGTTTTATTGTTGAATTAGTCAATACCTTATTACAATTAGCAACACTTGGTGTTGTATAACAAGCATCTGTTGTTTCTACACTTGGTTCAAATTTACCTACCCAGAATCCATTTAGTTCTTCATTTCCATAAGTGAATGCTGAATGTGTTCGATCTAAATATGTAACTGTACCTGTCGATTTAGCAGTATTTTTATTTTGGAAAACTATTTGTATTACACTTGGAGAAGTTACATCAAATAAGCGATATCTATATCTTGGTATCCATACATAATATGCTTTTATTTTATGTTCTGGTATTACTTCTCCTACGACAAAATTAGAATTATCTTTAAGTACTACAGCATTTGCCCATTTTTTAGCAGGATAACTATACCATTGTTCTGATAGACTTGCTTTCTTTACAGTACCATCATCTGTGATTATTACTGGTATCATATCATCCTTAAGAACTGGGTCAGCTCCATTTAAATTACTATCTTTATATTGTCCAAGACGGAATGCTGGTGAAACACCACTTACACCATTAGCACTTCCTTGTGTGGTATCTCCATCATCAAAAACCCCTAAGAAGTATTTATCTGTATATGTATCAGCTGCACGAAGCCACCAACTTGATGCTTCATTATTATATGTTTTTCTTGTATTTCTTGTTCTAACATAATAATCTAATTTTCTTGTATCAGTAGTTGGACTATTTTTATTATCTGAAGGTTGATCATGTCCTACCTCTAAAGTCGAGAATAAATATATTTTATTTTTTGTAGTATCTAATGTTGTTATATTTGCTGAAGTAGTTGAATGTCCACTTCCAGATACTATTGGATATGTTGGTATTATAGAATTTTGTAAGGCTGTTGGTAACTTACTATAAAATTCGTCATTTAAATAAGTTACTAATGCTGATTCTTTCCATCCTCCAGCATTTGTATTAGTATTATTCATACTTCTTTTTTCAACAACATCTACAAATTCAACAACAAATCCACATGCTGTTTGAGAAAAAGTAGTACTATTACAAACACTTGGTGTTGATTTATTTACAATCCTTAATAAGAATTGTCCTGTCTTACATTTATCATATTTTTTTCCTGATGTAATTCCTGATACAGTTACGCATTTTGTATCTCCTACATTATATTTATCTGAATCAGTATTTGCTGCTATTGTTGGCCATGAATCTTTTTCAAATGATTCTGGTTCTTTAATAGTTTCATCATTTTCATCATATGCTTCTTCAGAATCAGTACATCCTTTTATAATAGTTGTAACTTCTTTTCCATTATAGCTAACTCTATAATTAAAAAAACATAAATCTTTTGCTGAAGTTACTCTTCCATTACTGTTTATAGTTACTGTACCACTTGCTGGCCTTTTTCCTTTTATTTTTAAAGGTGTAAATGTTGCACTTGTAACATCTAAATTATCTCCTGTTATTTTTGTATAACCATCTAATCCAGCATCTACATAACTATTGTTATATTCTATCGCATCAATAAATCCATAAGCTGCATCTCTAGCAGCTCCTTTTCTAGATTGTTCTATCATATTAAGTATTATTGGTATTGCGATTAAAGCAATAATTGCTAGTATTACTATTACTGCTAATAACTCAATTAATGTAAAGCCTTTTTTATTCCTCATTATATAACTCCTATTCTACATAAATTATACACTAAGCCTAAAAACATTTCAATAAAAAAAGATAACTTTTATATATTATCTTCTTCTATTCTAATTAACTGATTATATTTACACATTCTATCTGTTCTAGACATTGAACCTGTTTTAATTTGTCCTAAATTAAGTCCAACAGCTAAATCAGCAATTGTGGTATCCTCTGTTTCTCCACTTCTATGTGAAATAATTGTTTTATAGTTATTAGCTCTTGCTAATTCTATTGTTTCTAATGTTTCAGTAATTGTTCCTATTTGATTAACTTTTAATAGAATTGCATTACCCGCTTTTTTATCTATTCCCATTTGTAGGCATTTCTTATTTGTAACAAATAAATCATCACCTACAAGTTGAATTCTGTCTCCTAATTTTTCAGTTATTTTAGTAAAACCTTCCCAATCGTTTTCATCTACTGGATCCTCAATAGATATAATTGGATATTTATTAACTAATTCTTCATAAAATTCAATTAATTCATCAGTAGTTAAACTTCTATTTTCACCTACTAAATTATATTTACCATCTTTATAAAATTCAGATGCAGCAACATCAATAGCAAGTTTTACATCTATACCTGGTTTATATCCAGCACGTGTTATTGCTTCCATAATAAGTTCAAATCCTTCAGTATTTGATTCTAAATCTGGAGCAAATCCTCCTTCATCACCAACACCTGTAGCTAGATGTTTTTCATTTAATACTTTTTTTAATGCATGAAATACTTCTGATCCTATTCTTATTCTTTCTTTTATTGTAGAAGCTTGAGGTATAATCATAAACTCTTGAAAATCTAATTTATTATCAGCATGTGCTCCACCATTTAAAATATTCATCATTGGAACTGGTAATGTTCTACCTTCTCCAATATATTTATATAAAGGTAATCCCTTAGAAATAGCAGCAGCTTTTAATGTAGCCATAGAAACACCTAGTATTGCATTTGCTCCAAATTTAGATTTATTATCAGTTCCATCTAAATTAATCATCGCATAATCTAGTTCCTTTTGATTATAAGCATCCATACCAATTACTAAATCTCTTAATGGTCCATTAACATTATTAACTGCTTTAAGTACTCCTAAACCATTAAATCTATCATCTTTATCTCTAAGTTCTAAAGCCTCCCTAACTCCTGTAGAAGCGCCAGATGGTACTGCAGCTCTACCTAATGTACCATCTTCTAAAATAACATCTACTTCAACAGTAGGATTTCCTCTTGAATCTAATATTTCTCTTGCTTTAACATCTACTATTTTCATTATTTTCCTCTTCTCTTTGATTTAATTTTAACACTTAATTCATTCTTTTCTTTTTGAATTTGTGATAATTGTTCATATAATTCATTTGATTTTTTATCTAGTTCTAACCATTCATTATAAGCATCTTGTTCTTCCATTGAAATATTTACTCCACCATTATCTTTTGTATACATAGTTAAACTACCTATTGTTTTTAATTTACCAATAATTAGTCCTCCTGCTTTTTTAAATGTTGGATCATCTAATTTTACTTCTTCATAAAATTTATCAATATCAGTTGTATCATATTTACTTAAATCAAGTTTTTCTCCTTCATTTACATAAATATTATAGAAATTCCCCCCATTTGGATTCTTTTTATTAATTACGAAATACATATTTAATTCTTCCATATTATCTTAATCCTTTTACTAAATTTTTAAATAATTCTCCTCTTTCTTCAAATGTTTTGAATTGATCCCATGAAGCACAAGCTGGTGAAAGTAATACTGTATCTCCTGATTCAGCTATTTCATATGCTTTATTTACAGCCTCATTTAAATTTTCTAATACATAACAATTAACACTATTGTTATCTGCAAATTCTTTTATTTTATTTTTTGTTTCTCCATAGCAAACTATTGCTTTAACATTAGAAACATAATCCGCTAAATTATCAAATGGAATATTTCTATCTAATCCACCCATAATTAATATTGTAGGATTTTTAAATGTTTTTAAAGCAGTCATTGTTGCTTCATTATTTGTTGATTTTGAATCATTATAGTAATCTACACCATTTATTGTATCAACATATTCTATTCTATGTTCTACACCTTTAAATGTAGATAAATACTCTTTTATTATCTCATTTTCTACATCAAATTCTTTAACTGCTAGAATGCAAGCCATGATATTTTCATAGTTATGCATTCCTTTTAGTTTTATATCACTAAATTTTAATACTAATTCATTATTATAGTAAATACCATCATTTTCAATATATGCATCTAATTTATCTGTTTTAGAAAAGTATTTTTTAGTAGACACTATATCATTTGTTAGTTCTAATACATCACTATTATCATGATTTAGGATTGCTAAATCAGTATTTGTATGATTATTAAATATACGTTTTTTCATTGCTTTATATATTTCATATGTACCATGAAAATCTATATGAGCATGTACTAAATTAAGTAATAAACTTATATTTGTTTTAAATTCATACATATCACATAATTGGTGATCAGATATTTCCATTACTAAGATTGAATTATCTTTTATATCATTTACAATTTGTGATAATGGATATCCTATATTACCTCCTAGATATACATTTTCATATTTTCTTTTTAATATTTCATATATTAAAGTAGTTGTTGTTGTCTTTCCATTTGAACCTGTTATACCTATTATTTTTGTGTTTTTAGGTAAGAAATGATAAGCCATTTCTATTTCATTTATTATTTTTATACCTAGTTCTTTTGCTTTTAATACTACTGGATTATTAGCTGGAATACCAGGATTTTTAATCATATAGTCAAATGTATTATCTATTAAATCAATTTGATTAGTAGTAATTTCAACTTTAACTCCTAAATCAGTTAATTCTTTAACATGATTTTCATCTTGTTCTTTACCATCGGTTATTAATATTTCATTATTATACTTAGATAATAATTTGGCAGCTTCATAACCACTTTTAGCCATACCAAATATAAATATTTTTTTGTTTTCAAACATATTATCAGTCTCCTAACTTAATTATATCAAAAATTTGCTTTAATGTTAAGAAAAAATATGATATAATACTCGTATGAAAGGAGGATTTATATGCAATTTAGAGAATTAACAAGAGATGAGTTTAATTATTTTAAAAATAATTTTAATTATAATTCTATGTATCAAAGTGTTCCTTATGGTGAAGTTATGAAAAATCAAGGATTTGAACCTCTATATTTAGGTCTAATTGATAATAATAATATTTTAGGTGCTACCTTAGTATTAATTGAGAAAAAAGGTAAAGTTGGATATGGTTATGTTCCAAGAGGATTCTTAATAGATTATAATAATTTTGAATTACTTAGTATCTTTACTGCTGAAATAAAAAAATATTTAAGTAAATTAAATATTATTTCTATAAAATTATGTCCTCCTATTACTAGAACAATTACAGATATTAAATATAATGTAACAAGTCATAACAATTATTATGATAATATTATATATAATCTTAAACAATTAGGATATAAACATTTAGGTTATAATAATTATTTTGAAGCTTTAAAACCTAGATTTGAAGCTATTTTAGATATTAATATTCCTTACTATATTTTATTTAATAATATTAGTAAAGAATTTAGAACAAAAATTAGAAGTGCTGAAGATAAAGGAATTAAAATATATAAAGGTAATATTGATAATATTGATGATTTATATAAACAAATAAAAGCTAAATATCCAAGAAATTATGAATTCTTTAAAGATACATATATTTTCTTTGATAAAGAGAATTCAGTTGAACTATTTTATGCAAAGTTAGATACTAGAGAACATTTAAATAGAATGCAAGCAAAATATATTGAACAAGAAACTAAATGTAAATATTTAAGTACTAAAGTATCTAGTAGAAATAAATATAATGAAAGAAATGTTAGACTTAAAATGGAAGCTGATAAAGAACTTAATAGATTACATAGAGCATTAGTTAAAGCAACTAAGTATTTACAAGAAAGTCCAAATGGAATAATAATGGCAACAGCGATTGTTATTAAAGGAAAAGATGATATATTTGTTTTAACAGATGGATATGATAAAAAATATAAAGATTTCAATCCAAAACATTTATTAGTATGGAAAATGATAGAACAATATTCAAAAGCTGGATTTAAAAAAATTACATTAGGAGCTATATCTAATCCTAATTTAGAAAACAATGAATATGAAGGTTTAAATTACTTTAGATTAAACTTTAATGCATTATCATATGAATATGCTGGTGACTTTGAACTTATATGTAATGATAAATTAAACTTTATATATAACAATATGAATATTAAAAAAATATTAAAGATCTGATTTTTATCAGATCTTTTTTATTACAAAAAAAAAGACTTTAGAAGTCTAAAGTCTTAATTATTTAATGATTTCAGAAATGTTTCCTGAACCAACTGTTCTACCACCTTCACGGATTGAGAATTTAGTTCCGTTTTCAATAGCGATTGGAGCAATTAATTCAACTGTCATTTCAACGTTATCTCCTGGCATAACCATTTCAACACCTGCTGGTAATTCAATAACACCAGTTACGTCTGTAGTTCTGAAATAGAATTGTGGACGATAGTTGCTGAAGAATGGAGTATGTCTTCCACCTTCTTCTTTGCTTAATACATAAACTTGAGCTTTGAATTTAGTGTGTGGAGTAACTGAACCTGGTTTAGCAAGTACTTGTCCTCTTTCAACATCTTCTCTTGAGATACCACGTAATAAGATACCAGCGTTATCTCCTGCTTGAGCGAAGTCTAATTGTTTACGGAACATTTCAATTCCTGTAACAACTGATTTTTGAGTGTCTCTTAAACCAACGATTTCAACTTCATCATTTAATTTTAAAGTACCTCTTTCAACACGTCCTGTAACAACAGTTCCACGACCTGTGATAGTAAATACATCTTCGATTGGCATTAAGAATGGTTTGTCTAAATCATGAACTGGAGTTTCAATCCATGTATCAACAGCATCCATTAATTCGTCAATCTTTCCAGTCCAAGCTGGATCTCCTTCAAGAGCTTTTAATGCAGATCCTCTAATGATTGGAGTGTTGTCTCCATCGAATCCATATTCGTTTAATAATTCACGAATTTCCATTTCAACTAAGTCTAATAATTCTTCATCATCAACCATGTCACATTTATTCATGAATACAACCATACGAGGTACACCAACTTGACGTGATAATAAGATATGTTCACGAGTTTGTGCCATAGGTCCGTCAGTAGCAGCTATAACTAAGATAGCTCCATCCATTTGAGCAGCACCTGTAATCATGTTTTTAACATAGTCAGCATGTCCTGGACAGTCTACGTGTGCGTAGTGTCTTTTTTCTGTAGAATATTCGATATGTGCAGTATTAATAGTAATACCACGTTCTCTTTCTTCTGGAGCTTTGTCGATATTAGCGAAATCAACAGCTTCATTTCCATTTTTTCCTGCTAAACATTTTGAGATAGCAGCAGTTAATGTTGTTTTACCATGGTCAACGTGTCCAATAGTACCAATATTAACGTGTTCTTTTGAACGATCATATTTTGCTTTTGCCATAATTATTTTCCTCCTTTTATTACATACAAATATATTTTATATTATTGGCGTTTATTTTTCAAGTCTTTTTGATTAATTTGTTCCATTTTTCTTTACAATTTCATCTTGGATATTTCTTGGAACTTCTTCATAGTGATCAAATACCATAGTGAAGTTTCCTCTACCTTGTGTATTAGATCTTAATGAAGTAACATATCCAAACATTTCAGCAAGTGGTACCATAGCGTCAATTGCTAGAGCATTTCCTCTTGATTCTTGACCCATTGGTTTACCTCTTCTTGAAGTAATGTCACCCATTACATTTCCTAGATATTCATCTGGTACAACTACTTGTACTTTCATGATTGGTTCTAGAATAACTGGTTTACATTTATTTTTAGCTTCTTTTAAAGCCATAGAAGCAGCAATTTTGAATGCCATTTCTGATGAGTCAACATCGTGGTATGAACCATCAAATAATGTTGCTTTAACATCTATCATTGGGAATCCAGCTAAAACACCAGTTTCCATTGCTTCTTGTAATCCTTTATCTGTAACTGGAATATATTCTCTTGGAACAACTCCACCTACTACAGCGTCAACGAATTCATAACCTTTATCTTTATTTGGTTCGAATTTAACCCATACATGTCCATATTGTCCACGTCCACCTGATTGTTTGATATATTTACCTTCACATTCAGCTGCTTGAGTAATAGTTTCACGATAAGAAACTTGTGGTTGACCAATATTAGCTTCTACACCGAATTCTCTTTTCATTCTATCTACGATGATATCAAGGTGTAATTCACCCATACCAGCGATAATAGTTTGACCAGTTTCATGGTTAGTTGAAGCTCTAAATGTTGGATCTTCTTCTGCTAATTTTTGTAAAGCTATTGCCATTTTATCTTGGTCAGCTTTTGATTTAGGTTCTACTGTAAGTTCAATAACTGGTTCTGGGAATTCCATTGATTCAAGAATACATGGATGTTTTTCATCGCATAATGTATCTCCAGTAGTAGTATCTTTAAATCCTACAGCTGCAGCTATATCTCCTGTATATACTTCTGATATTTCAGTACGATTGTTAGCATGCATTTGAAGAATACGTCCTAATCTTTCTTTTTTATCTTTAGAAGCATTTAATACATATGAACCACTAGTTAAGTGTCCAGAATAAACTCTAAAGAATGTAAGTCTTCCAACGAATGGATCTGTCATTACTTTGAATGCTAATGCACTAAATGGTTCAGAATCACTTGGATGTCTTTCAATTTCATTACCATTTTTGTCAACACCTTTAATTGATTCAATATCAGTTGGAGCTGGCATGTAATCAATTACAGCATCTAGTAATAATTTAGTTCCTTTGTTTCCTAAAGCAGTTCCACACATTACTGGGAAGAATTTAACTGCAAGTACTCCTGTACGAATTGCTTTTTTAATTTGTTCAGCAGAAATTTCTTCTCCTTCAAGATATTTTTCCATTAAGTCATCATCAAATTCAGCGATTGCTTCAATTAATTCTGCTCTTTTTGATTCTGCAATATCTTTTAATTCTGCAGGAATTTCAATTTCTTTTGGTTCTTCAACTTGTTGTCCATCATATTCATAAGCTTTCATTGTAACTAAATCAATAATTCCATTGAATTCTGATTCTGCTCCTATTGGCCATTCAATTGGTGCATAATTAACACCTAATCTGTCTCCAATAGATTTAAGTGACATTTCAAAGCTTGCTCCTAATTTATCCATTTTATTACAGAAAATTATACGAGGTACTTTGAATTCGTCTGCTTGTCTCCAAACAGTTTCAGTTTGTGGTTCAACACCTGCGTTTGAATCTAGTAATGCAACAGCACCATCTAGTACACGAAGTGAACGAGATACTTCAACAGTAAAGTCTACGTGACCTGGAGTATCGATTATATTTAATCTGTGACCTTTCCAGTATGCAGTAGTAGCCGCTGAAGTAATAGTTATACCACGTTCTTGTTCTTGTTCCATCCAGTCCATTTGAGAAGCACCATCATGAGTTTCTCCCATTTTATGGATTTTGTGAGTATGGAATAAGATACGTTCAGTCATAGTTGTTTTTCCGGCATCAATGTGAGCCATGATACCAAAGTTACGAGTATTTTCTAAGCTATATTCACGAGCCATACTAATTTTTCCTTTCTACCATCTATAGTGAGCAAATGCTTTATTTGCTTCTGCCATTTTGTGAGTATCTTCACGTTTTTTAACTGCAGCACCTGTTCCTTCAGCTGCATCCATGATTTCGTTAGCTAAATTTTCAGCCATAGAGTGTCCTCCACGTAATCTTGAATAGTTAACTAACCAACGTAATGCTAGAGCTTGTGCTCTATCACCTTTAATTTCAACTGGTACAGAATAGTTTGCACCACCAACACGACGAGACTTAACTTCAAGTGCTGGTTTAATGTTTTCCATTGCTGCTTCAAAAACTTCCATTGGTTCTTTACCAGTTTTTTCTTTTATTTGATCAAATGCTTCATAAAGTATTTTTTGAGCAGTTCCTTTTTTTCCATCAAGCATAATTTGATTAATTAATTTTGTAACTAATTTTGAATTATACATTGGATCTGCTAATACATCTCTTTTAACAGCACGTCTTTTACGCATTTAGTTTCCTCCTTCTATTATTTAGGTCTTTTTGTACCATATTTTGAACGTCCTTGACGTCTTTTTTCAATTCCGGCAGTATCTAGAGTACCACGTACAATGTGATATCTAACTCCGATTAAGTCTTTAACACGTCCTCCACGTATTAAAACAACACTGTGTTCTTGTAAGTTATGTCCTTCACCACCAATATAAGCAGTAACTTCCATACCATTACTTAAACGAACACGCGCATATTTTCTTAATGCTGAGTTTGGTTTCTTAGGTGTTAATGTACCTACACGAGTACATACTCCACGTTTTTGTGGTGAGTTTTGACTAGTAGTTTTTTTAGTTCTACTATTGTATCCAACTCTAAGTACTGGTGCTTTTGGTTTTCTAGTCTTTTTTGATCTACCTTGTCTAACTAATTGATTAATTGTTGCCATATGTTTCTCCTTTCTACACACTTCCAGGTGTTTCATTTCATGTTTTAATTAAAGATTTACTAATGTAAATCTATAAACACACGCATAAATAATATACCATTTTATTATATTAAAGTCAATAACTTTTATGATTATTTTTCAATAAAAAAAGTAGTTTACACTACTTTTAGTAAACTACTTCTTGTTCTCCTGATCCAAACATATTAGTAAATAAAGATAATCCTTTACTATTGTTCATTTTTTCATTGATTTTTTCTAGATCACTTTCAGTTAAATTTTCATATTTAATACTATTTGAAGTATCTGGTAGATTTAATTTATCAACAAATTCTACTTTAAAGTTTCCTGTTACTTTAAATGTAATTAATCCCATCATACTGATATCTGCTGATATTTTTGTTTCTCCACTACCATCTTTATTTTCTTTAACTTTATCAATTACTACTTTTCCACTTAATCTAGCACCTTGAGCACTTAATTCATATTCATATGTTGTAATATTTCCTTTAACAGATTTATCAACATTAATTTCTAATTCTTGACCATTATTAGCTACTAATGTAATAACTGTTTTATCATCTTTTGTACTTGATTTTAAAACATCTTTATCTTCTTTTGATAATCTAAATTCAACATTTTTACCATTTTTATAATATACAAGTTTAGCTTTGTCTGCAGTTTCAAATATAAATCCTACATGTTTTTTAGTTATTCCTTTAACTAAAACACCAAATCTTACTTTAACATCTTTATTTAATTTTCCTTCTTTTACAACTTCTTCTGTTGAATCAATTGATTCTTTAATATTTTTCTTTATTTCAGATTCTTTAGTGTCTGACATTTTAGCTAATATTTTTATATATTTTGAATCTTTATATACAGTTTTATAGAAATTAAGTGCTAATTCTGTAGCTGATTTTTCTGATAAACCATATGTTATTTTTGTTGTTTTAATTGTTTTCTTATCTGTTTTAATTTTTTCTCCTGATTGTTTAAAATCTTTTGATTTCATATTATTAACAATTGCATCTTTTGTTTTTGATAAGAAGTATTTTATATCATCTTTTTCAATATTTGATTTTTTATCACCAGTACTTACTTTGTTCATTGGATATTCAATATATTTATCATATACGTTTTTTAATTCAATAAACATTTTTTCATTTTTAACATAAGCACCTATATTAAAGATATCTTCATTATCATAAGCATATCTATAATTCATTAACATTTCTTTATTTTTAGTATCAATACCAATTTTTTCACTTAATTTTAATTTAGCAAATTCTTCAAACATTTTCTTAGAATCTTCATCTACTAAGTTTTCATCAGCATCCATAGAAAATTTAAAATCACCTGATAATAAAATTGCTCTTTCTTCTTTAGAATCTGATAAATACTTATCTAATTTTTTTTCTAATTTATCATATCCTTTATTTACTGTTTTAACAAATACGCTTTTTGGATTTAATAATTTAGTATATGCGAATACTAATCCAATAATTAATATTGCTGCTGCGCATATTGTAACAATTAATCCTTTTTTATTATTATTTTTTATTGTTATTTCTTCTGTTGTTTCTTCTGGTTCTACCATATCAACATTTTTCTTTTTCATATTATCACTCCTATTAAAACTATATCATTATATTCAATTTTAGTCAATAAATTACTTTTGACCTTTATAGAAAAAATAAACATATTTTGAAAATTTGTAAAGTATTATATTAGCTTTATTAATTGCATAACTTTTACTCATTGCTTTAGTGCCTATTGTTATAGCAGCGATTATGGATGTTACAAGAAGTGAAGTTGCTAATGCATCAGTATGTAATGATTTAGATAATGATGATGAAATTATAACACCAACTGATCCAGATATAACTCCACATATATCACCTATTACATCGTTACAAAATGATGACACTTTATCAGCATTTTTCTTTAATTTTACCGCTATATTTGCACATTTTACTTTACGAGATGCCATTGAATAGAATGGTGTTGGATCAGAGGCAGTAACAGCTACTCCTACCATATCAAATAGCACTCCTAATATAATAAAAACTATTAAAATAATTATTCCAAGTATAATATTAACTTTAGGAATAATTGTTTCTGAAATAACTGCAAATGTTAAAGCAACTATAAAAGCTATTAAAATAATTTTTACAATCCAAAATTTGTCAGCATGTTCTTTGTGTTTTGCTTCTTTTCTTTTATTTTGTACTTTTAAATTAATTAATTCTTTTTTTGATTCTCTCATGTTATCTCCTATAAAAAAATAAAGATGGCAATGAATACAGTAAACTTTACGTCTTAGGTCAAGTAGAATTTCTCTAGTTTTTACAGTTTGTTACCTCCCTGCGGTTCCCCTTTAAAAAAACTAATATATTGTCACCAGATATATAACTTGATCGCCACTTAGTACGTACCGCAATCCTATATTCAATTACACTCTAGAAGATTTCCTCACCATGTATTCACTATTAGTTCTCTTTTGCAAGTATCATTTCATGAAGCAATAACTATTTTAAATCGGCCAACTTAAAACAGTCTGACATCAATCCCAAAATACCCACTCAAGACAAGCTACACTACTCGTAGGTGTCCCCACATAGTAGGTTTAATCCTAAGTCGTCATAAGTCCGTCAACGATGCGTGTATAGGCTTATAACAATCATAGGTCTCCATGAATGCTGGGTCAAAATCGTATGCCATTACGGTTGCCCAACATTCTACCTTCCAGCACTCACCCAAATCTGGGCGAAATAAGCAAGCACCAAAAGTTTCACAGATATGCTCTTTAGTGGATTTTTAGCCCCACCTTCATAGTAAATGTAATGACTAGAATAATGTGCCATCGCACCAATTATATCAAAAATAGGTATTTTTTTCAACAAAAAATGGACTATATTAGTCCATTAATTGGTTTTCTAGTAAATCTAGAGGTTCTTCTTCATCTGCTGTTTCTAATGTATAATCTGTTTCTTGGTATTTTCTAACACCTGTACCAGCAGGAATTAATTTACCAATGATAACATTTTCTTTTAATCCATTTAAATGATCTACTCTACCATGAATAGCAGCATCTGTTAATATTCTTGTTGTTTCTTGGAATGATGCAGCTGATAAGAATGAATCAGTTTCTAGAGAAGCTTTTGTAATACCAAGTAATACTGGTCTACCAGTAGCTGGTGTTTTTCCTTCTAGAATTAATTCTGTATTCTTATTAGTAAATTCATTGATATTTACCATTGTTCCTGGTAAGAAGTATGAATCTCCTGAATTAACTATTTTAATTTTTGAAATCATACGTTTAGCCATAACTTCAATATGTTTATCTGAAATATCAACACCTTGTGAACGATAAACTTTTTGAATTTCTTTAACAATGTATTGTTGAACTGTAATTGGATCTGTTACAACTAATAATTCTTTTGGTGATATTGCACCATGAGTTAAACGTTGTCCAGCTTTAACTTTTTCACCTTTTTCAACAGCAAGTTTTGCTCCATAGTTAGAAGTATGTTCTTTAGTTTCAACATCATTTTTAACAGAAATTATATATTTACCATTTGATTCTTCAATGTTAGATACAACACCATTGATTTCTGAAATTGTAGCTTTTCCTTTTGGATTACGAGCTTCGAATAACTCTTGTACACGAGGAAGACCTTGTGTAATATCGTCTCCGGCAACTCCACCTGAGTTAATAGTACGCATTGTAAGTTGGGTACCAGGTTCACCAATTGATTGAGCAGCCATAATACCTACAGCTTCACCTATTTCAACTATATGTCCAGTTGCTAGGTTACGTCCATAACAATGTTTACATACTCCATTAACACATTTACATGTAAGTAGTGTTCTAATTGATACTTTTTCAACTCCAGCTTTGATAATTTTATCAGCTATTTGTTCTGTTATATAAGTATCTTTATCTACTATTACTTCTTTAGTTTCAGGATGTAATACTTTCTTATTAGTATATCTTCCTAAAATTCTTTCACGTAATGGTTCAATAACAGTACCATCTGGGTTAAGTAATGTTTCTACTACTACACCAGCATCTGTACCACAATCTTCTTCTTTAACAATAATATCTTGTGAAACATCAACAAGTCTTCTTGTTAAGTATCCAGCATCGGCAGTCTTAAGGGCTGTATCAACGAATCCTTTTCTGATACCGTGAGTTGCTGAGAAGAATTCAGACACTTTAAATCCTTCAAGGAATGAAGATGTGATTGGAATTTCTTCTGTTTCACCATTTGGTTTTGCCATTAAACCTTTAATACCAGCCATTTGGTTATATTGACTAATGTTACCACGAGCACCTGAATCAATCATAATAGAAATTGGATTGTCTTTATTTTCTTTTATGATACCAGATAATTCATCTGCTATTTGTTTAGTAGCTCCACCCCATGTAGCAATTACTTTTTCATATCTTTCACGATCAGTAATTAAACCACGTTTAAATTGTTTATTTATTTGAGCAACTTTTTCTCCTGCTTCATCTAAAATTTCTTGTTTTGAAGCTGAAGGAATAATATCACCTATACCAATTGATATACCTGATAATGTTGACTCTTTAAATCCTAAATCTTTCATCTTATCAAGCATAATAGATGTTTCAGTTGTTTGATATCTCTTATATACTTGTGCGATTAATTTAGTAAGAACTTTTTTACCAAATGGTTTTACAAGTTCCATTTTTGCTATTTCTTCTGGAATATTTTTACCCATTTCAATGAAATACTTATTAGGAGTAATTCCTTCAATATTTTCATCTGTTCCTTCATTAATATATTGGAATGTATCTGGGAATATTTCATTAAATTTAATTTTCCCTGGTGTAGTTACTAGGTATTTCTTTTGTTGATCTTCTGTAAATAATGTATGTTTAAATCCACTTACTCTAACGGCAATTCTTGTGTGTAATGAGATTTCTCTTCTTTCATATGCCATTAAAACTTCATCTGGATTTCTAAATACTCTACCTTCTCCTACTTCACCAGCTTTTTCAATAGTAATGTAATAGTTACCTAAAATCATATCTTGTCCTGGAGTAACGATTGGATTACCATCAGATGGTTTCAAGATATTATTAGCACCTAACATTAATATTCTTGCTTCTGCTTGTGCTTCTTCACTGATTGGTACGTGAACTGCCATTTGGTCTCCATCGAAATCGGCATTGAATGCTGCACAAACAAGTGGATGTAGTCTTATTGATCTACCTTCAATTAATTTTGGTTCAAATGCTTGAATACCAAGTCTATGAAGTGTTGGAGCACGGTTTAACATAACTGGATGTTCTTTGATTTTTTCTTCTACAATATCCCATACTCTTTCATCTTGATTTTCAATCATTCTTTTAGCTGCTTTAATGTTTGATGCTATTCCTTTTGTTACTAGTCCATTTATAACATGTGGTTTAAATAATTCTAGTGCCATTTCTTTTGGAATACCGCATTCATACATTTTTAGTGATGGTCCAACAACGATAACTGAACGACCTGAATAATCAACACGTTTACCAAGTAAGTTTTGACGGAAACGTCCTTGTTTACCTTTTAACATACTTGATAATGATTTTAAAGGTCTATTTCCAGCACCTGTTACATTACGACCACGTCTACCATTATCGAATAATGCATCTACAGCTTCTTGTAACATACGTTTTTCATTTTGAATAATGATACTTGGTGCTCCAAGTTCCATTAATTTCTTTAAACGATTATTTCTATTAATAATTCTTCTATATAAGTCATTTAAATCAGATGTAGCAAATCTACCACCATCTAATTGAATCATTGGTCTTAAATCTGGTGGAATAACTGGAAGTACATCCATAATCATCCATTCAGGTTTATTTCCTGATTCTAAGAATGCATCTAATACATCTAAACGTTTAATTAAACGTATACGTTTTTGACTTTGAGAATCTTTAATTTCATCAATTTCAGCTTTGATATCATTTACTTCTTTTTCAATATCAACTTGTTGTAATAATTCTTTAATTGCTTCAGCACCCATACCTACTCTAAATGTGTTTCCATATTTTTCATAGTATGCTCTATATTCTTTATCAGAAATAGTTTGTTTTTTCTCTAATGGTGCTGGTCCTGGATCAAGTACAACATATGATACGAAATATAATACTTCTTCTAATTCTCTTGGAGACATATCTAGAACAAGTCCCATTCTAGAAGGTACTCCTTTAAAGAACCAGATGTGAGAGACTGGAGTTGCAAGTTCAATATGTCCCATACGTTCACGACGTACTTTACTTCTTGTAACTTCAACACCACATCTATCACAAATAACATTCTTATATCTTAATCTTTTGTACTTACCGCAAGCACATTCATAATCTTTAGTTGGTCCAAAGATTTTTTCACAATATAGACCATCTCTTTCAGGTCTTAAAGTACGATAGTTTATAGTTTCAGCTTTTTTAACTTCACCATATGACCAGTCTCTGATTTTTTCAGGAGAGGCTATTGCAATTCTTAATCCTTCGAAATTATTTGCATCCATTAATCCTCAACCCCTTTCATAACTGATTCTAAATCTTCTTCTGTTGGTTCTATATCATCAAATTCGTCTTCTTCATCAATATCTTCTTCAATTTCTTCTACATCTTCTGTTGGTTCTTCTGGAATATCATCAGCTACTTGATAATCAACATTTTCTAAGAAATTGTTTTCTTCTTCTGTTTCTAATTCTTTTAAGTCTACAAATTTTCCTTCTCTATTTAATACTGTTATATCTAGTCCTAGAGCTTGGAATTCTTTAATTAATACTCTAAATGACTCTGGTACTCCTGATTCAGGAAGTGGTGTTCCTTTTACTAATGCTTCATATACTTTAACACGTCCAACTACATCATCTGATTTAATTGTCATCATTTCTTGAAGTACATGTGAAGCACCATATGCATATAATGCCCAAACTTCCATTTCTCCAAATCTTTGTCCACCAAATTGAGCTTTACCACCAAGTGGTTGTTGTGTAACTAATGAGTAAGGTCCTGTTGATCTTGCATGTAGTTTATCATCAACCATGTGGTTAAGTTTAATGAAGTACATTATACCAACGCTGACTTTATTATCAAATGGTTCTCCTGTACGTCCATCATATAATTGGAATTTACCATCTTCTGGCATATTTGCTTCTTTTAAGGCATCTATTACTTCTTCACGAGTTGCTCCATCAAATACTGGAGTTGCTACATAAACACCTAATTCTTTAGCAGCCATACCTAAATGCATTTCTAGGATTTGTCCTAGGTTCATACGAGATGGAACTCCTAGTGGGTTAAGTAGTATATCTACTGGTGTACCATCACTCATATATGGCATATCTTCTTCAGGTAATACTAATGATACAACACCTTTATTACCATGACGTCCTGCCATTTTATCTCCAACGCTTATTTTACGTTTTTGAGCTATATAAACTCTTATTATTTTAAATACTCCTGCAGGTAGTTCATCTGAATCTTCTTTAGTAAATATTTTAACATCATGAACAATACCTCCACTTCCATGTGGAACACGAAGTGATGAGTCTCTAACTTCACGAGTTTTTTCTCCAAAGATTGCATGTAATAATTTTTCTTCACTAGTTAATTCAGCCATTCCTTTTGGAGTAACTTTACCAACTAATATATCATCATCTTTTACTTCTGTACCGATTCTTACAATACCATTTTCATCTAAGTTTTTACGAGCTTCTTCACTAACATTTGGAATATCTCTTGTAAATTCTTCAGGTCCTAGTTTTGTATCACGGCATTCTATTTCATAGTCTTCAATATGAATTGATGTAAATACATCATCTTTTACTAATCTTTCATTTAATACAACGGCATCTTCATAGTTATATCCATTAAAGTTCATAAATGCGACAGTTACGTTTCTACCAAGTGACATTTCACCTTTATTAGTAGAAGGTCCATCAGCTATAACTTCATCTTTAGTAACTTTATCACCTAATTTAACAATTGGTACTTGGTGATAACAAGTTCCGTTATTACTTCTTTCAAATCCATTTAAGTAATAAGTATCCATACCTTTTACTGTTTTAACAATTATTTTATTAGCATCTACATAATCTACTACACCATCTGCTTTAGCTATTACAACAGCACCTGAATCTCTTGCAGCAATTGCTTCAATTCCAGTACCAATAATAGGTGCTTCTGTTTTGATTAGAGGTATTGCTTGACGTTGCATGTTGGCACCCATTAGTGCACGTTTACCATCATCATGGTCAAGGAATGGAATACCTTGAGTAGCTATAGATACTACTTGTTGTGGTGATACGTCAGCATAATCTACTTTTTCTGACTCTATCATGATATTATCTCCACGATATCTAACTGGTACTCTTTCAGCAACTATTTTTCCTTTTTTATCTACTTCTACAGCTGCTTGTGAAATATAGTATTCTAATTCTTCATCAGCAGTCATATATCTTACATCATCAGTTAATACACCATTTTCAACTTTACGATATGGAGTCATAATAAATCCATATTCATCTACTTTGGCATATGAAGCTAAGGAAGTGATAAGTCCAATGTTAGGTCCTTCTGGAGATTCAACTGGACATAATCTTCCATAGTGAGATGGATTAACGTCACGAACGTCCATTCCAGCTCTATCTCTTGATAAACCACCAGGTCCTAAAGAAGAAAGTCTTCTTTTATTTGTAAGTTCTGCTACTGGGTTAATTTGATCCATGAATTGTGATAATTGTGATGAACCAAAGAATTCTTTAATAGCAGCTGTAAGTGGTCTAATGTTAATTAAAGATTTTGGAGTTACTTCAGTTATTTCTTGAGTACTCATTCTATCTCTAATTACTCTATCTATTCTACTAATACCAATTTTGAATTGGTTTTGTAATAATTCACCAACTTGACGAACACGTCTATTTGATAAGTGGTCTATTTCATCATAATTACCTATTCCTTCAAGTAAGTTTAAATAATATGATGTAGCACCATAAATATCAGAAATAGTAAGTCTTTTAATATCAATAGTTTGATCATTACCAATAATATTAACTACTTTTTCTGGAGTATTTTTTGAATATACTTTAACCATTTGTACTTTATTATAAGTATCAAGTTCTTCATTTATAAGTACTTCTTTAACACCATATCCTTTTGCGAATATTGGTTTTAATGTTTCAAGTACATCTTTATCTACAACAGTTCCTGCTTCAATAACAGTTTTACCATCTTTAATTGTTTCTGCTAGTGTACAACCTAGTAATCTATCACAAATATTTAATTTTTTATTAAATTTGTAACGTCCTACTTTAGCTAAGTCATATCTAAATGAATCAAAGAATCTTGTGATTAATTGGTTTTTAGCACTATCTAAAGTAGATGGTTCACCTGGTCTTAATTTAGCATGAATATCTATTAATGATTCATCTGTATTTTTATTTGAATCTTTAGACATTGTTAGTTCTAAGTATTCATTTTGTCCAAATAAATCATAAATATCATCATCAGACGATAAACCTACAGCACGTAATAGTGTTGTTAATGGTACCTTTCTTGTTCTATCAATTCTTACATAGATAACATTTCTAGCATCTATTTCATATTCTAGCCATGTTCCTCTATTTGGAATTATTTGTGATGTTATAACAAGTCTACCATTCTTATCTATTTCTTTACCAAAGTAAATAGATGGAGATCTAACTAATTGTGAAACAATAACACGTTCTGCTCCGTTAATTACAAATGTTCCACTTTCAGTCATAACAGGCATATCTCCAAGATATATTTCTTGTTCTTTTACTTCTCCTGTTTCATGATTAAATAATCTTGCTTGTACTTTTAAAGGTGCTGCATAAGTTGAATATCTTTCTTTGCATCCTTTAATTGAGTATCTTGGTTGTTCAAAGGAATAATCGCCAAACTCCAAGGATAGTTTTCCTTGGAAATCTTCTATTGGAAATATTTCGTCAAATACTTCCTTAATCCCTTCTGTAATGAACCAATCATATGATTTTTTTTGAATTTCTAATAAGTTAGAAAGTTCAATAGCGTTTTTTGTCTTTCCGTAATTTCTTCTTTCTCGATGATCACCAAATTTTTTTACTGTGTATGCCACTCTTTCTCACCCCATTACACTATTTTTTGACAAGGATTGTGCTTAAAAAATAAGCACATATACCAATATATAATTTTATCAAAGCTTATGCAATTTGTCAATTGATTTTTGCTTTAATTATATAAAAACCTTTATTTTTTTCTACTAATGTTACTGTATATTCTTTTTCAAGATTTTTCATCACAGTTTTAGCTCCTTGGTCCTTATTAATAACTATCCATAACTCACCATTTTCTTTTAGATAATTTTTCGCACCAAATAAGATTTTATATAATACTTCATTTCCCACTCTAATAGGTGGATTAGATATAATGAAATCGTATTTTTTTTCAACGTTTTCATATATATCGCTATAAAACACATTAGTATTTACATTATTTAATTCACTATTTTTTTTAGATAAATCAATACTTCTTAAGTTAATATCGATCATATCTACTGGAATATTTTTAACTTTGGATATAAAAATTCCTATAGGACCATATCCACATCCAAAATCTAAAACATCTCCTTTTATATTTTCTAAGTCTAAATTTTCAAGTAGTGTTCTTGTACCAAAATCCAATCCATTTTTAGAAAACACACCATTATCTGTTATAAAGGTAAAACTATTATTTTTAATAATGCATTTGATTGTCTTTTCTTCGCTTGGTAATTCTTCATTTGTAAAATAATGTGCCATATATACTCCTTTTTAAAAACGCTGAAAGCCCATACTTTATTGTATAGGCTACTTCAACATTATTTTAATTATTGTAATTCAACAGTTGCTCCAGCTTCTTCGAATTTAGCTTTTAATTCGTTAGCTTCGTCAGCTGAGGCATTTTCTTTAACAACTCCACCGTTGTCAGCGATATCTTTAGCTTCTTTAAGTCCTAGACCTGTAATATCTCTAACTAGTTTGATAACAGCTATTTTGTTAGCTCCAGCTGATACTAATACTACGTTAGCTGAGCTTGGTCCTTCTTCAACAGCAGCACCTGCAGCTGGTGCAGCAGCTACAGCTACAGCACTTGGATCAACACCAAATTCCTCTTTCATTAAATCTACTACTTCTTTGATTTCTAATAAAGTCATTTCTTTTAAAGAATCTATAATTTCTTTTGCGCTTAATTTTGCCATATTAACATTCCTCCTTCTTTCTATATAATTATTTTTCTTCTAAATTTTTACTATGTAAATCTAAGCAAATTGCAAAATCTTTTGGGATAGCAAGTAATCCACTTGCAAACATTGTAAGTAATCCCTCTCTTGATGGTATTGAAGCTAATTCATTTAACATCTTAGTATCAGCTACTTCTCCATCAACATATCCAATTTTAAGTTCTAAAGCTTTGTGATTTTTAGCAAAGTCACTTAATACTTTGATTGGTGCTACTGCATCTTTACCAAATGCGATAGCTTTAGGTCCGTTTAATTCATCTCCTAAATCAATCTTTAAATTATCAAGTGCTCTTTTTGTTAAAGTATTTTTATATACTTTATACTCTGAATCTGTTTCTCTAAGTTTTCTTCTTAGTTCGTTTGTTTCAGAAACTGTTAATCCTCTATATTCAAATAATACTATAGAAGCTGAATCTTTAACTTTTGATTCAATTTCAGAAACAACATTAGCTTTTGCTTCAATTATTTTTTGATTTGCCACTGTGCACCTCCTTCTTAGGTACCATATAAAAGCCTTACAATACAGTAAGGCCAAAGAATCTTTATAAAGTTCCTCGGTAGGATAATTAAGATTTCTCCCCTACTGTCTACGGTACAAATATTTAATTTTTCAAACGAACAAATTGATTATATCACAAATAGAATTAAATGTCAAAACTATTTGAGTCAATTTTTACACCAGGTCCCATTGTAGTTGAAACTGAAATATTTAAAATATATTTTCCTTTAACTACAGCAGGTTTAGCTTTTTGAATAACTTTTACAAAAGCATCTAAGTTTTCTAGTAATTTAGCATCTTCAAATGAAACTTTTCCGATGATTGCGTGTACATTACCATAACTATCAGTTCTGTATTCTACACGTCCTTTTTTAACATCTTCTACTGCTTTTTTAGTATCCATTGTTACTGTTCCTGTTTTAGGGTTTGGCATTAAACCTTTAGGTCCTAAAAGTTTACCAATTTTTCCTAAAGCTGGCATCATATCAGGAGTAGCTATCATTGTATCGAATTCAAACCAATTTTCTTTTTCGATTTTTTCAATATAATTCATATCTCCTACATAATCAGCTCCAGCAGCTTCAGCAGCTTTTGCAGCTTCACCTTTAGCTAAAACTAAAACTCTTTTTGTTTTTCCAGTTCCGTTTGGTAATACAATTGCTCCTCTTAATTGTTGATCTGCTTTTTTAGTATCAAGGTTAAGTCTCATTGCAATTTCAACAGAACTATCAAATTTTGTTACTGATGTTTCTTTAACTAATTTGATTGCTTCTTCTTTAGTATATAGTTTATTTTTTTCTATTTTTTGAGAAGCTTCTACATATTTTTTACTCTTTTTCATTTATTTAACCTCCTTATGTGGTCTAGCGGATTATCCTTCCACATAGGTATAACCTATGATTAATCTTCTACTTCTACGCCCATGTTTTTAGCAGTACCTGCAACGATTTTCATTGCATCTTCTACTGTATAAGCATTTAAATCTGGCAATTTTGTTTCTGCTATTTGTCTTAATTGTTCTTGGCTAAGTTTACCAACTGTTTCGTTAGCTCCCTTAGTTGATCCTTTTTTAATTCCTGTTACTTTCTTTATTAAGAAAGGTGTAGGTGGAGTTTTAATTACAAAATCGAAACTTCTGTCTTCATATACAGTTATTTCAACTGGTAATACATCTCCCATTTTATCTCTTGTTGCATCATTATATTTTGTACAAAATTCTTGTAAGTTAACACCTGCAGGTCCTAAAACTGTACCAACTGGTGGTGCTGGTGTTGCTTTTCCAGCTTCAATTTGAATTTTAATTACTTTTGATATTTCTTTTGCCACGAAAAACACCTCCTATATTATTTTTTCGCGAGTGGTTCTAATGCCTTAAGATCACTCTTAAGTGGTTTATTTATCCGCGCTCCCACTTTTTTATAGACTATAAAAACACATAGCCGTAATTAATATTAACACAAAATATTTGTTTTGTAAACATTTTTTCATTATTTTTTCAATAAAAAAACTCGATATATTATATTCGAGTTCTTATCTACTATTCATTAAATGTTATCTATTTTTTTATTTTTTTCTTTTCAATTTTTGAAATAGCTTTTTTTTCTTCTCTAGTTGCAGTATTATCAACTTTAGTTTGTAATGCGTATACAAGTCTTTCTCTTAAGCTATATAATTGTTCCATTTCTTCTTCTCTTTGTTTTTTAACAATATTTTCTTCTTTTATTTCATTAATTGTATCCACAATTTTTGCAAACGGATATTCTTTATCATAGTCATCTCCACAATAATAATTTATATCTTTTGAACCACCACATTCTATAAACTCTTTTATAAATTGTTTTGTTTCTGAATCTAAATATGAATGATTATCAAATGCATATTTTATAGGAATATTAATATCTCTATTAAATTCTTTAGCAAATAAGAATGCTCTATAAGCACCTATATATGGGACTCCTTTATCTCTTCTATCTAATATTTTATACATTACGCAATCTAGTAATCCTTCTTTTCTTTCCATTTTATATACTAATTCTTTTATTGCCTTTTCGTCCCAGTCATTTAAACTCATACTAACAGCTTTATTTGTATTATTAAATTCATCAATAAACTTAAAAATATCTTTTATATGCATACCATTTATATTATCTACTTTAATATTCATATTAGTATGGTAATAAAAATCATCACTTATATCTCCACCATGATAAATATATCCGGCACGATTAACCCATAATTCGCTGCCAAAGCCTGACCCAGGAAAATTTACAAAAAGCATATAAGTTTCATATTTATTATGTCTTATTTTGAAAAAAATTTTTTCAGCTGGGTTAAGCGAATTTATAAATGCATGTGCATTATAAAATTCATCCCAATCTAAATCTTTTATATCAGAATTGTTACCTAATAAAGTATTAACATATTGATTATTTTTTAACATTGCATTATTTGTTATTTCTTTATAATCATTTTCTGGATTAAATATCCCTTCAATAGTATAATATGGATATCTTAATTCATACCAAACTGCCATTTTTTCTATTAAATTTTTTGCTGTTTCTTTTTCATATTCAGTTTCTAAACTATTTAAATATTCATTAATTTTATTTATAAAAGGATTTCTTTTCTCTTTAAAAATATCAGTGTTTATTTTTTTTGTTTTAAATATCATGTTAAACCTCCTGATTGTTTATTATCTTGATCTTCTTCTTTCTTCTAATTCATATACTTCTTCTTGTAAATATATCATTTTCATTTTTAGTTCATGTTCTAGTATTTCTATTTTTTTAAGAAGTAAATTTATATATTTTTGATCTAAATATTTTCTATACTTATACTCTACAATTGATTTATATCTTTTTAAATCATTATATGCTTCACTTAATCCTGTACCATCTTCTTCATCGTCATCCATTAAAGATATAATATAGTTTAAATAAAAATCTAATTTTCTTTTTACTTTTTTCTTTAATAATTTTTCAATAAATGATGGTTTAATTACAAGTAAGGAATTTACTTTTATACCTTTATATTTTATTGTGTTTTTAGGTGTAAATTTAAACCCATTTAATTTACTGTAATCTATATATACTTTTTCTCCGTTATAAGCTTCTTTAACAATTGTATAAGTATTTTCCATATTAATCATCCTTCTTCAATAAATCTGGTCTTCGCATTTCTGTCCTTTTTATACTTTCTTCTTTACGCCATTTATTTATATTTTCATGATGTCCAGAAAGTAATACTTCAGGAACTTCCAATCCTCTATAAACTCTAGGTTTAGTATATACTGGATAATCCAATAAATTATTATTGAATGATTCATTTGTATACGAGTCTTTTTCAATTACTCCATCAATTAAACGCGCTACACTATCAGTTATTACCATTGCTGGTAATTCTCCACCTGTTAGTATATAATCCCCTATACTAATTTCCATATCTACAAAGTTTCTAATTCTTTCATCAAATCCTTCATAGTGTCCACATACAAGTATTAAATGTTTTTCTTCTTTTAATGAATAAGTAACTTGTTCATTATATGGTATTCCTTGTGGTGTCATAAGTATTACTTTAGAATCATCAGTCTTAAATGCTTCAATAGCATCTACTACCGGTTGGCACATAAGTACCATTCCTTCTCCACCACCAAATGGATAATCATCCACTCTATTATGATCTTGTTTTGTATAATCTCTTATATTATGAACATTTATTTCTATTAATTTATTATCTATTGCTCTTTTAATAATTGATGTATTTATAAATCCTTCAAACATTTCTGGAAATAAAGTTAATATATCTATTTTCATAATAATCCCTCTATTTCTTTTATATCTATTCTTTTATTATCTACATCAATTTTTTCTATAAATTCATCTATATAAGGAACTAAAGATCTTTTTTCATCTTTTTCTATAACCAGTATATCATTCGCAACATTTTTCATTATTTCTGTTACTGTACCTACTTCTTTATTATTAGAATATACTTTCATACCAATTATATCTTCATCTAATATTCCATCTATATTTAATTCTTCTTTATTTATATAAACATTCATACCTTTATATTTTAATACATCATTTATATCATTAATTCCAATGAAGGTAACCATATCATAATTTTTATGTACACGATAAGTATTAATTGTTTCTTTTATTTTATCTTTTCCTATATATAAATTGAAGCCATGTTTAAATACATCATTTTTGTATTTAAAATCAGATAATATTCTAACTTCTCCTTTAATACCATGAGTATTTACTAACCCGCCAATATATATATATTCCATAACACACCTACTTATCTAATTCATATAAAATGATACTTGTAGCAACCCCTACATTTAATGATTCACATGATTCATTCATATCTATATATAAGAACTCATCACATAAATCAGATATTTCTTCTTTAACACCATTTCCTTCATTGCCCATTATTATAGCAAATTTAGAATTTTTTTCAAGTGTTTTCAAACTTTTTCCATGATTTACATTTGTGCTTAATAATTTGTATTTTTCCTCTTTTAATTTAGGTACTATTTCTAATAAATCTCTTCTTATTATATTTATATGAAACATTAATCCTTGAGTAGCTCTTACTACTTTAGGATTATATAAATCTACAGTATCATTACTTAAAATTATAGTATCTATATTAAACGCTACTGCACTTCTAATAATAGTCCCTAAATTACCAGGATCTTGAATACCATCTAATATTAGTATTCTATTTCCTAAGTCTTCTTTTTCTTCTATTTTATTACATACAGCCATTATATTTTGTGGAGTATCTAATTCACTTATATAATTAATAATATCATTTGTAACATACATTGTTTCTACATTAAGTGGTAATACAGTATCTTGTTCTAATATTAGTTCTTTAATCATACCACACTTAAAAGCTTCAAGTACTAAGTGTTCTCCTTCTACCAAGAAAAGATTTTCTCTATCTCGATATTTTTTTTGATTAAGTTTTTTAATATTTTTTATTTTATCATTATTCTTATTTGTATATAGCATATTATCACCAACAATATTTTATCAAATTATGAAAAAAAAAGAAATAGATATTTCTTTTTTAGGCAACTAAATTATTTTTTATTTTTGTCTTTATTTTAGTTTCTTCTCTTGATACTTTTACTTGAGTAAGTCCAAGTATTTTAGCAACCTCACTTTGACTAAGGTTATCTAAATATCTTTTATATATTATTTCTTTTTGTAATGGTGTTAAATTGGATAATTCTTGTTTTAATGCGATTAAAGTATTTAAATCCATACTATTATCACTAACAATATCATGATATGTTATTTCTTTTCCCTCATTATTTAATACTTCATCAATACTTGTTGTATTAGTTATACTTAAAGCATATTCTATATCTTGTTCATCTATTTCTAAAAATAATGATATTTCTTTTATAGTTGGTTCTCGATATAATTTTTGTTGTAATAAAGTTTTAGCTTTTTCTATAGAATTTTTTAATTTTATAACATTTCTTCCAACTTTAATATTTTTATCTTCTCTAACTAATTTACTCATTTCTCCATATATATAATTATATGCATATGTAGAAAATTTAGTGTTATGATTTTTATCATAATGCTTATATGCTTCAAGTAATCCTATAATTCCTGCTTGATATAAATCTTCTTTATTTTTATATCCTTCAAAATAATGTGTAAGTGAATGTATTAGATTACTATACTTTTCTATTTCTTCATTTGTCATATTCCTCCTATGCGACTTCAAAAGAAACTAATTCATTTTCTAATACATCAACATATTTTAATATGTGACTTTTATTTAATCTTTCTTTGATATTATCTATATTTGTAAAATATAGGCTACCCTTATTATTTTTAGTTAATTCATATGTATAGAACAACAAATTAATTCCTTTTAAATCAATCTGTTTTACTTTTTCTAAATTTAATACTACTTTTTTTATTCCATTTATTCTAATTAGATCATTTATATCTTCACTATAAATATCACATGTTTCTTTTGTTATAACACCACTTATTCTTATAAAAAGTATCCCCTTCCTAAATTCTAGACAAGTATTAATTTTAATCACCTCAATGGTAATTTAACACAAATACTCATATATTTATATCAATACGACAAAATTAGAAATAATATTCATTCGACATTATGTATCAGAATTATTTTTATTCTTAATATATTCTCTTAGCATTTTAGTTAGTGCTCTCTTTTCTATTCTAGAAACATAACTTCTAGAAATATTTAATTGTTTAGCAATTTCTTTTTGAGTTAATTCATCACTATTATTTAATCCATATCTTTTAATAATTATTTCTTTTTCTCTATCATTTAACACTTTAAAATATTCTTTTATTAATCCCATATTATCTTTATTGTGAATATCTAATGCATAATCTGGTTTAGGAGTTTTTAAAATATCCATAAAAGTTATTTCATTACCATCTTTATCATAACCAATAGATTCATTTAAACTTATATTTTTATTATTCTTTTTATCGGTTCTAAAATACATTAGTATTTCATTTTCTATACATCTAGCACAATAAGTAGTTAGTCTTGTTCCATGACTATTTGAAAAACTATCTACTCCTTTTATTAATCCAATTGTTCCAATACTTATTAAATCATCTACATCTTCACGTTTATGATCATATTTTTTTACAATATGCGCAACTAATCTTAAATTATGTTCTATTAATTTATTTCTAGCTTCTTTATCACCTAAAAAAAATCTTTTTGTTGTTTCTTCCTCTTCTTCTTTAGATAAAGGATCAGGAAAAACATTATTTGAATAAGCTGCTGTAAAGATATAAAAATCTTTAAATAAATAAGATATTAATTTTTTTAACATACTACCACCAATAAATTATATGCAAAAAAAAGATTCATTTTAAAATGAATCAAAATTTATTTTTACTTTTTTTCTGTTTTCTTCTGTAAATGAAGCAGCAATTACAACTGTTCTAATTGCACTTGCTACATTTCCCCCTCTACCAATTAAGTAAGGCATATCATCTTTTGAAGCTAAAACTTCTAAAACTATAGTATCATCTTCATCGTATTGTTTAACAGATATTAAATCTGGTTCTTTAACAACACTTTTAACTAAAAACTCAGTAACTGGAACTAAATTCATAATTATTTACCTTCTTTTTTAGTCATTTTTTCTTCATGGAATTTTTTCATAATACCTTGTTTACTTAATATACTTCTTACAGTATCAGTAGGTTGTGCTCCATTTTTTAACCATTTAATAGTTAATTCTTCATCAACTTTGATTTCAGCAGGATTTTTAGTTGGATCATAATATCCTACTTCTTCAATAGCTTTTCCATCTCTTTTGCTTCTAGAATCAGCAGCAACTATACGATAAAATGGTGCTTGTTTTTTTCCCATTCTTTTTAATCTTAATTTAACGGCCATAGTATCCCTCTCTTTCGAAAAAAATTATAACACATTAAATTATATGTGTCAACTATTTTTTGTTAACATTAAAAAAGATTTATTTTTTTAAATCTTTTTCTTCAATATAATTAGTATTAACTTCTTCATCAATTTGTTTTAAATCAGATTCCTCAACATCATCCTCTATTACATCCCATGGTTCTTCATCATCTTCTACTGCTATTTTCATTTTCTTTTCTCCAACTATCTCAACACCTAATTCTTTTTCAATATCAAAGTTAATATTATTATTTTTATCAATATTAACACTTACGCAATTTGGTTGGCTTAGAGTTCTTACTATTATATCTGTATTATCTGATACATCTGCATCATCTTTTACCTTTAAATTAAATAAATCATTATATTCGATTTTTTTATTAACCACAGCTGTTTTACTATCATCTTCATATGAATACCATATATTTACATCATATGATCCATCCACACCTATTTTATCTCCTGATTTATATCCTTTAAATTTATGATTAATTACCCATGCTCCTAATACTGTTGTAGGTTTTATTTCAGTAGTAATAGTATAGTTATTTTTAAAAAACTTCTTACCTTTTCCAATTACTGCTTTAGTAACTATTTCTTTATATGCCATAAAATCCCTCCTCACTTTAAAATATGCGAAAGAATAATAATTGTGTATAAAAAAAATAGTTATTAAACTATTTTTTTGTATCTCTTTTAAATTTTTTACATTTTGTTACTACAAATCTATCTAATTCTTTACCATTATATGTTTGGTAGCCTTCATCTATAAAATCATATAAATCTATAGTATTTTTAAAACAATCTGCTACTTTATCACAATCGATAGCTGTAGCATTTTTACAATTCCAACATAAATGATTTTGACGTTCATCGTATATATAATCTATAGTATCATTTAATACTCTTTTTGATAATTCGTATACACCATTTTTCTTAGCGTTATCTGTAAATTCTACACTTAACATATCAAATAATTCATCAATTTCTACATTAGAATTTTTAATTGTTTCTACTTTATTTATATATTTATCACTAAATGAACCTAACATTTCAGTAAAATACATTCTAATAATTTTTTTAACCGCTATTGAATTCATTAATTCAGGTTTTGTTTCAATTAAAGTTTTAAAATTATTTACACTATTATCTTTTAAATTTGGATTATAATATTTTTTTATCTTATTATTTTCTCTATTAGAAACAACTCTATAATACTTTAATAAATCATTTAATATTTTTGTAACTTCTTTTCCATCTGTTACATTTTGTATTTGATCAAACAATTCAAATATTTTATCTGGATCTTCTATTCTTACAGCACGAAATATACTAACTATAGCTCTTTTGGCCTCAACTTTTTCTTTACCATTGTATTTTTTTACTTCATCATTATCTATAAATGAAATAATTTCATCTTTTCTTAAGTATGCTGATTTATGTGTTAAAATTGTTCTTATTCCTTTTGTTGTTTCTCCATTTTCCTTAGTATATATTATTTTTTCCATAATACCCTCCCTTTTTTGTGAGTATTATTATATTACTTTTTTATTAAAAGTCAAATAAAAAGAATTATTTTACTAATTCTTTTATTTACCATCTTTTATATCTTCTATTTTATCACTAATATCATCTTTATAGAATTTATATGTAGCAATTAAAATAATTGCGATTGGGAATGATGCGATAATACCTGGTATTCCAAATAATATTCCACCTGCTGTAATAGATATAATTACTACTACTGGTTTAACATTATTTGTTTTTCCATAAACTAGAGGTCCAATTACATTACCATCTATTACTGATAAGATACAGAATGTAATAACTGTTCTAATGAATAGTGCTGGTGAAACTACTAAAGCTGTTATAGCCGCAACTACATTAGTAAACATTCCTCCAAAATATGGTATTAACTGCATTATCATAGCCATAAATCCTAAAAGTAATGCATTTGGATGTCCAATAATTGT
>Ga0256405_10001174_pt1 | contig 75045 bp, 54 predicted proteins | sample RumenRJG_02DNA_FD_189096 | JGI IMG/M metagenome (GOLD analysis project Ga0256405, IMG submission 189096) | Bovine rumen microbial communities from Lethbridge, Alberta, Canada - RJG_02 | ecosystem: Host-associated > Mammals > Digestive system > Stomach > Rumen | place: Canada: Alberta...
TTGCAAGGTTCTTGATTAGGTACGTTCCGTAGTCGGCCCGTTCTTTGCCATGCTGCTCTTCTTCTACTATTCGTCTACCGATATTCCAATACATCTGCACACGGTTGAAGTCCACACTGCGAATTGCAGCTGAACGCGCATTGTCAATGATTGTCCGAATCTCACCAATAAAAGTTTCTTGATTCGTCAATGATACGTTTTTTTCTTTTTTATTGTCCATATTTCGTTTACAAAAATACAAACTATTATTCCAATTGTTTTCTATACACAGCATCTAATGTTTGACCATCTTTGTCCTTCCAGACGAGCCAGCCGTTGTTACTGCTTCCGATACAGAAATCAGCTGCAGTGCTGGGACTTGGGAATGTCTTGTCTGACTCCAATTCTAACTTGTCACCATTGCTGACGGTATAGTCTTTAAGAAGATTCTCACGTTTCTCTTTCCAAGTAAACGACGGGACGGACGATTTTGCTATGATGCTACCCTTTAATACAGTGAAACCATTGGTGTCATAAAAGCCCTTAGCATCACAACCACGCCCTTTGGTATAGAACAAGTGTTCTTCTTTCGGCTTGACAATATCAAAGATGCTACAACCAATAAAGGATGTAAGGAACTTTACATCTTCAAAAAAAACCTCCATATCATCCTTCCTGTATTCGGGAAGATTGGGTGCCTTTGGCGTTTGCTTGTTCTCATTCAGCACAAATGTATTTGAAATCTTTGCTTCTGCGATGGCTCGATGCTCTAAGTATTGCACATCAGCCTTTGTCATTGCAGCATCTTTTGAGATAAACAGCAGAGCCTTTTGCCAAAACGCTTTCTTGCTATCGTGGTCTTTCACCCGCTCACGAAAATTCTCAGTCTCACCAATGTAAGCCTTTGGCTTAGTTGCCTCATCTTCACCCAACAAGATATAAAATGCAGGCGTCTGCAACTCCTGTCGTTCATTCAGAATCGAAAGATTAGAACGAGGAATCACATACATCTGGCAAATCTTATTGCTGATGAATACATATTGAGTTCCTTTCGGATCTCCATCTATCAGATATGTCGTTACTGTTTTGCCCATAATATTATCCTTTACTTTTTTCCTCTAATATTTTGTTTATCTCTTCACGTCCAGAAATGAACTCTTCTGTTGATGGGATAAAAGCTAAATCATCATTTCCACCAGCGTAAAAAAGAATCATATCTATTACTAGGCTTCCCCAAAACTTTTTTAAATTTTCTTTCCTTATCTTTATTTGAAAATGTCCCAAATCCAATTGCTCTCCAGGATATATTGGTTCTTGTGAAGGTGAACTCAATTTCATCCTATTTTTATCAATTATAGTAAATGAATTCTTAACTTCTAGTGGTTTATATGAGATATCTTTACAGAAAGGAGCATTATTTATATAAAAATTGAGTTTATAGGATTGACAAACATTGCTTCCACTATTTACTATTGATGCCGTCAAATTGTACACAACCTCATTGTTGATATCTTTAGATTCATAGAATGAACACCCTATAATTTCTAATTTGGGAATCGAAACCCTATTATACAAGTCTTTAACTTCATAATCTTCCATTGGTTCTGATTTGAAATTAAATCGTTTATAATAGCGTTTATCCCTTGCCATATGCGGTGCATTACTACTTCTTGGTATTTTAACCACATAGATAGATTGTTCTATATCATCAATCCTTATTGGATAGATTTTTAGATCTTCGATTCTTGGCTGAATTTGTTGTATTACATTTTCCAACCATTCTTTTGTATATATCCTACCATCAATAGGACTAATCTCTTTGGGTTTGTGATCTTCTTCAGATACTCCATAGACAATAATACCACCATCAGAATTAGCAAACGCAGAGATATCTTTAGTTATTTCTGTACGTTTTTTGTCATCCTTGTCCAATGCTCCAGCCGCCTTGTAATCAAGGTGTATGTTTTCTTCTACCTCATTTATAATAAGGTTGTTGATATCTCCTATTGAATAACTATCTTTTTTAAGAAATTCCATTTCTCTAACGTTTAAATTTCCTTTACTGAGACCCTTTCGGATCTCCATCTATCAAATATGATATTACTGCTTTGCCCATTTTGCGTTATTTCGAATTATGATCTTCTTTTTGCTTTTTCTTTAATTCCTCCAACTTGTTTAGTATTTCGTCCTTTTCTGTTTGCATAAGTGGTGGAATGGTTTTATTTACGTCTTTTATGAGTCTATCAATATCTTCGTCTTTACTAATTGTCTCCACCTCTTTGATATTATTCCTCAAGGCTCTAATTGCAATTCCAAGTATTTTTTCTTCTTCAAGTTCTTTATATAATTTTATAGCATTCAAGAGCCAAGGGATGCTTGACATATAACTTTTCTGGGATGTATTATATAAAGCAAAAAGTCGACTTAATTCAGCCCGATCCTTTTTTATTTTTGACTCTGTATCTTTTTGTAAATCAGATAGAGCCTTATTATGGTCTGCTTCATAAGTGTCAATCTGCCCTTTCAACCTTTCCTCAGTCTCTTTTGAATCTTTTTCAACATAGTCCTTAAGTGATTCTTCCAATGATATCTTATCACTATTGTATTGTTTATTGAAAGCCTGCTGTTGTTTTTCTAAGTTTCTAAGTTGTAAACGTAACATACGAACCAAAGATGTCTTAAGAGTTTCAACTTCCTCTTTAATTTGTTGTTTAGCACCTATATAATTCCACCACCAGGTTGCTCCAATAACAATTACAATAATTCCACAAAGAACAGATATAAGTATTGTAAATTGTGTTGATTGTTTATCTGCTAAATCTGCATAAAAGGCTGACACATCACTACTTCTCACATATTCAACGGAGTCTATTACAACTTGTCTTACTTGTTCTATCTTCATTGTATCCATAACTTATATTATTTTGATATACATTCAAATTCTTCTCTTGTGATAATGGTTTCCGGATCTACTACTCGGATTTCATCATAGGTCAGGCCATAGAGGTGATAGACAATTTTGTCTATGCTTTGTTTTACTTGTGCCAACTTTTCATTATTCCCTTCTGCCGTTGCTTTCTCTGCTTCTGTTGCTAAATCAGCAAGACTATCTGGAAGACTCATAGGAATAGGAATCTGACGAAGATTATCCCAAATGAGTTGATAACCATTCTGTATTGGTGGGCAGTGCTCAGAAATGAGCCACCAGCCAAATGTTGAACACAAAAGAGCAAGCAAAGCCTTATTTGATATAGACAAGAACCACATAGAGTTATTACAGAATGTAGAGGAGTCGTCATATACGAAGCAGGGCTTTGTCTGAAATGCTTGATAGAAAATCTTTGGTTGCTCAAACTTGTCGTAATAATCACAAGCTCTCAGTTCCCACCAATAATCACCTTTGTCTGTACGCCCTTTTGCTTTTTTCTTGAAGCCGATTAACCATTCTGCAATAGCAGGATATTTTGAACTAAACCAAAGCCATGCCTCTTCTTCTGATGGCATTACATCACTTTTCTTCTTTTTATGTCTTTTCAGCTCCTCTTCATCAATTTCTATTCCCATTCCTTTCAATGTAAAACCTTTAGGAATATACAAGAGGTAAGAATTTGCATTTGCATTGTCGTATGCAACCAATCCCCTACCTTGCAAAAATGGTCGAAGAATATCATGAGAACGACTATCCTGCATGATGAAAGAATTGCTTTGCTCTTGAGAAATCAAAAACATCTCTGTAAGCCCTGTTTTAATTCCATAATAACTTTCTCCTTTAATATATGTATGAAGTGAGCAAGTTCTATCAGGTTCTTTTATTTGCTTCATTAGCTTGAACTTTGCAAGGCTTGATGTTACCCAAATCTTTGCATCCATTTCCTTTTTGTAGAATTCCTCAGATGTAGCCTCAATATCTTTTGCCAGAGTTTCTTGATTGACAGTTTTCATAGATGCAACATTCAAAATGTCACCTGTCTTTTCTTTCTTTAAGCGAATGATGCAAGTATAGGTGGTGGCATCATCGAATATCTGAATATCACGAAAGTCAATGAGGTGAGTTAGGTTGTTTTGCAAGAACAACTTGCGCAATGGACGGCCATACATTACTTTTTCCCATTTGTTAGGTAGGATATAGGAGAGGTGACCTCCACGACGAAGCAAGTGTAATCCCCGTTCTACAAACAACGAATAGATGTCACCACGGGCTTCATGTGTTTGGTAAGTTTTCTCTTGTATGTTATTTTCGTTTCTGCGCTGCATTGTGGCATAGGTTGCCGAATCGTCTTTCAGCTTTTCCAAACTGATATAAGGTGGATTTCCAATAATCAAGTCGAAGCCTGTAAATGCACCATCTTCGTTAAGAACCTCTGGGAATTCAACCATCCACTCTAATGCATGTTGCATCGTCTTGTTACGGCTGACGATTTTTTTATTATTAGCAAAGGCATCTAGTTGAATAGGTGGCAATAATTTACGTTTGATATCTTTGATATCTTGATCCAATTTTCTCTTAATATCTTTAGAATGACAGTTTTTATATTCCCTTACATTCTGTTTGTATTCAGCAACAAGTTTCTTCATGCCTTCCCTGATTGTAATATTTCGTCCAATACAAACAGGTTGATTAGAAGCTAAAGAATTACCCCATTTTATATTGATATCAATATTGGGTAAGGTTTGTAATACACGTTCACCATTCTCTAGATAGTAATAAGCATTCTTTAGCAATTCTATCCAAAGCCTTAAACGGCATATCTCAACACTCTTTGGGTTTAGATCCACTCCAAAAAGACAATTCTCGATGATGGCACGCTTCTCCTCGAAAAGAGCTTCTTGAATCTATCTACTACGTTTTTCTGTTGGCTTATAAACAAAACGCTCCTCAAATTCATTCGTTATTGTTAACTCATCATTCTCTACACGAACATCATAGTCATCAATACACATTGATCTCTCCTGCCTATCCTGCAAGACACCCAATTCGCTCTTAATGGCTATTAATTCATTGAGTGCAGAAACTAAGAAATGACCACTACCAACCGCAGGATCGCATATTTTCAAAGAGTTGATGATTTCATTTGCCTCAGCACGTGCTTCGCTTTTCCTTCCAATATGTTCTTTTAAATCATAAAAGTCCTTACACTCCCATTCTTTGTGTATATCATTGAACTTGTCAATAACTGCTCGACGTAATGTTTTATGGCAAATATATTCAGTAATATAGCCGGGTGTAAAGAACGAACCATCTTTGTAACCATTAATTTTCTCAAAGATCAGTCCGAGTACAGAAGCATTGATTAGTGTCTTCTTTTCATCCTTAACTCCATCATCTACTCTTGATGCTCCGAAATCATAGGCATCAAGAAACCTCAACAGATAGTCCAATGTTGACAAACTCCCCTTAATTCTCTTGCCATTGGAGTCCTGTAAAACAGTTTTCTTATAAACTTCTATATCACCTAAACGTAACATTCCTATAGGAAAGAAATCACGCTCTAAATCCGATAACTCAAAAAGGGAACTATTAAGATAAGGAACTAAAGGAAACTTATCTTTGATCTCTTCGTCGCGTTCACTTACAGGCTTAGCCAACACTTTCATGAACAAGTCATGTAAGACATCATAATCAGGAATGGCTTCTGAGGTTAGGAACTTTGCTTTTTCGCCATTTCCAAAACTGATGAGCTGCGATTCGAGTAGCTTGAGGAAAAGTGTTCGGTTAATCCATGTAATTAGCAATCCCATAGCAATCTCGAATTGCTCGTCTTTGTCTTTTATTGGATAATCATCCAGCCTGGACCAAGTCTGTTCCATAAGAGAAAACTTCTGAGCACCAGTCTTGATACGGCGTATTTTGTGAGTATCTTTATCAACCCATTCCTCTATGCCCATAATATAGAGCAATTCACGGTAGAAATCGTTGTTTAAGTCATTGCTGTCATTTCTGACAGGGAGTTTCATTAAGAATGTTGCGTTCAATAACTTATAAAGGGGTTTCAGTGCCTTGTCGTTTTGATGAAGGTATTGCTGATAACACTCTTGGATATTAATGTAGGTACAGTCAAGATTGTCTTTTACCTCATCAATGAATTTCTTGGCGATTTGCGAATAGAATTTGTCTGTGCCAGTAAATGACAGACGTCCGCTCTTAAAGTCGTCATAATCTTTCAGAAGAGGCTTATTCTTATAAAACATTCTGTCAAAAAGTTGCGCGTCCCAAATAAAACATTCATAAGTATTACATGCAATTAAATACTTTAACGAGGTATTTTGCTTTCCAATACGCTCATTCAGATAATAGTATAGTAACTCTTGGAGGGCTTTTTTATTTATATCCTCTTTTGTTACCATTTCGTCCTTATTTGTGGTACTCTTCAGTTCAATAAGGACACCTTTGGGTGTGGTTATCTTGGCACCAGTATGGAGAACCACGTCTATACTATCCTCCTCATGAGTGACCAAAAAATCTTTTGGAATGATTCCTTCCATAAATGAGGTAAAGAACTTTCTTTGAGTCGGCTCAACTTGTCCATCTTCAATGTTGTCAAAAAGTTCTTTAAATGCGTCCTTAAATGCCAAGAACTCACTTCCATCTATAAATTGCTTTCTATAGAGTTTGCCAAATGCTTCTAGAGGGGTAGATATCTTCATGGCACTTACTTATTAGAATTTAATAAATCTTTTATGTCAACATCCAAAACACTTGCAATCTCATTCAATTGCTGTATGGATGGTTGCACCTTGTTAGCACACCATCTGGAAACGGTGTTCTCTGATTTGCCAAGCTGTTCAGACAGCCAGCGGTTTGTCCGACCTTGTTCTGCTAATGCGGCTTTTAGCCTGTTGAGCATCATTGATTGTTGATTGTTCGACATAATACTATGATTATTTTGCTGCAAATATATAAATAATATGTCGGATTAACAAAGAATTGCTTAAAAAATTTTAGAAATAAAGAAATAGCGTGTAACTCACCAGAGCTACACGCTATCATTATTTGAATATAACTAGATATTACTTCACTTCTTCGAAGTCGGCGTCTTGGATGTCCTCGGCTTTAGAGCCACTGGCCTGCTGGCCTCCGGCTTGCTGCTGACCACCATTGAACTGGTCGCCACCAGGCTGGCCTGCTGCGCCGCTCTGTTGGTACATCTGCTGTGAAGCAGTCTGCCAAGCTGCGTTGAGGGCTGCGATAGCTGTGTCGATAGCTGCTACATCGCCTGCCTTGTGAGCATCCTTAAGCTGCTGCAGAGCCTGCTCGATAGCTGGCTTGTGCTGAGCTGGGATCTTATCGCCAATCTCCTTCAACTGGTTCTCAGTCTGGAAGATCATTGAGTCAGCCTGATTCAGCTTGTCAATGCGCTCGCGCTCCTTCTTATCGTTCTCGGCATTCTGCTCGGCCTCAGCCTTCATGCGGTTGATCTCGTCCTGTGACAGACCGCTAGATGCCTCGATGCGGATAGCCTGCTCCTTACCAGTTGCCTTATCCTTGGCAGAAACCTTGAGGATACCGTTGGCATCGATATCGAAGGTTACCTCGATCTGAGGAATACCACGACGTGCTGGAGCGATACCTGTGAGGTTGAACTGTCCGATTGACTTGTTCTGAGCTGCCATTGGGCGCTCACCCTGCAGTACATGGATGGTTACCTCTGTCTGATTATCAGCTGCAGTAGAGAATGTCTCACTCTTCTTGCATGGGATAGTTGTGTTGGCCTCGATAAGCTTGGTCATAACACCACCCATAGTCTCGATACCCAGTGTAAGAGGAGTAACGTCGAGCAGTACGATGTCGCCTACGCCACCTTCCTTGTTCAGGATAGCACCCTGAATTGAAGCGCCTACAGCAACAACCTCGTCAGGATTTACACCCTTTGAAGGCTCCTTGCCGAAGTAGTTCTTAACCAATGTCTGCACGGCGGGGATACGGCTTGAACCACCTACGAGGATAACCTCGTCGATATCAGAGGTGTTCAGCTTAGCATCGGCCATAGCCTTCTGACATGGAGCCAGACAAGCCTGGATGAGGTCGTGAGCCAACTGCTCGAACTTAGCACGTGTAAGAGTCTTAACCAAGTGCTTTGGTACACCGCCTACAGGCATGATGTAAGGCAGGTTAATCTCTGTAGATGTGCTTGAAGAAAGCTCAATCTTTGCCTTCTCAGCAGCCTCCTTAAGACGCTGCATAGCCATTGGGTCGCTCTTCAGGTCAGCACCCTCGTCGTTCTTGAACTCCTGTACCAGCCAATCGATGATAACCTGGTCGAAATCGTCACCACCAAGGTGAGTATCACCATTGGTTGACAGAACCTCGAATACGCCACCGCCGAACTCAAGAATAGAGATATCGAATGTACCACCACCAAGGTCGAATACAGCGATCTTCATATCCTTGTTAGCCTTATCTACACCATAAGCCAGAGCTGCTGCTGTTGGCTCGTTTACGATACGCTTAACCTCAAGACCTGCAATCTGACCAGCCTCCTTAGTAGCCTGACGCTGTGAGTCAGAGAAGTAAGCAGGTACGGTGATAACAGCCTCAGTAACCTCCTGACCAAGGTAGTCCTCAGCGGTCTTTTTCATCTTCTGGAGAATCATAGCAGAAATCTCCTGTGGAGTGTACTTGCGACCATCGATGTCAACACGTGGGTAACCACCCTCGTTAACTACAGTATATGGTACGCGAGAAATCTCCTTCTCTGTCTGCTGCCAGTTTTCACCCATGAAACGCTTGATAGAGTAAACGGTGTTCTTCGGGTTAGTGATAGCCTGACGCTTGGCAGGATCACCAATCTTACGCTCACCATTGTCAACGAATCCAACTACCGAAGGAGTTGTACGCTTACCCTCGCTGTTGGCAATTACTACTGGCTCGTTACCCTCGAATACGGCAACGCAGCTGTTTGTAGTTCCTAAATCGATTCCAATAATCTTTCCCATAATTCTATATTTTTTAATTTATACTCAATTTGACACAATCCGGATTGCAAAGCGTATGCCAAAATGGCTAATTAAGCTAAAAATGTATTTTATTACGTCATTTTGGCACAAAATATTTGGATTTTCATTTTAAAAAGTCTATCTTTGCACACAGAATTCTAGAATAAAACTATAGGTAGTCATGAAAAGAACTATTTTTGCGGCCTGTATGGCGATTGCCTTTTTGACAGCATCGGCTCAGAGCAACTCTTACATCGTGAAGACTAAGGGTGTGAAGAAGAGCGCCCAGACGCATATGCAGGATGAGCTTGCAGAAGCCCAGCTAGACGAAGAGGAATCCTCGCAGGATTTTATAAGTCAGAACTTTAAGTATCACAGTCTTTGTGACTGGGAGAAGGGTATGAAGTTCATGGTGATGCCAGAAAAATACGATCTGGTGGTTAAAACCTTTACTGACCCAAGTACTGGCAAGGAGGTTAGTAGCATGACACTGAAGTATAAAATCATGGTATATCAGGGTCACGATGAGAGTAAAGACGGTCATGCACGTATAAACTTCATTTGTCAGGACAATGGTAAGCCATATTATTATGAGATAGGTTACGGAACCTTTGATGATTATTGTTTCCAGAAGACGGGTGTGCCAACTTTGGCATATCTTGGCGATGTTGATATAGCCAAGGAGAAACTGATGGGCAAGACGCTGTTCACCAAGACCAAGTATTATCGCATAGACACAGAGTATGATGGTGAGGGCTATCAGGATGTAGAGGTCGACCGTGATATGGAAGTAAAGGTTGTGGCTGTTGGTGTTGGCTCGCGCAAGTATCCTGTAAAGATTGTGGTTGAAGATAAGAATGGCAACCAGTTCTATCAGAATGTAACCATGTCGAAAACCAATTGTGGCATGCGCGACGATGAGTTCGTGGCTGATGAGGCTCGTTACTTGTTTAATAACTCGTTTGAGCTGATGGATGACATTATGTCAATAAGTAGTCGTAATTACAAGCAGTTTATTGGTAAGATTGTGCATACAAAGATTCCTATACGTATGCTGAACGAGGTATCGAGCAAGCAACAGGCTATTCCTCGCTTGGCAGAGTATCGTATTGAGTCGATTACCCCTCATAAGGGCGATGATGGTAATGCTACTGTGAAGCTTAAGAATACCACAACTGGTAACTTCTTCTATACTGATGCTATTCTGGATATGTATAAGGCTGAAGGCAACGAAAACAAGTTCATTGGTGCCATCTTTGCACCTGGTCCTGGAAAGAAGGTGGTTACCAGCGAGGCTACACGTGCCATGATTCGTCAGGGACACGTTGGTATCGGTATGACAGAAGATGAGGTTGAGATGGCTGCTGGTGAGCCAGATCATGTTGAGAATGGTGTGGGCGGACAGTACTTCTGGGTGTTCCAGCGCTCGAACAACAAACTGCTGTATGTAGAGTTTGATGGCTCTGGCGTTGTTAAGAAAACCGCAGTAGCCGATGGCCCTTATGGCCCATCTGTTAATCCTACGCTGAAAAAAGCTAAGAAGGGTAGTAAGACTAGGAAATCTTCAATACCTAAAGCAGATAATGGATGGATGGGTGGAACTGGCACCCCAATAATGTATTAAAAAATAAGAATCCCAGCCAAGCGGCTGGGATTTCTTTTTGCTTTATTCTTTTTTGTCGGAAATTGCTTCCATAATCTTTGCTTCGAGTTCGTCGCAGAGTTCTGGATTATCCTTAAGCAGCTCCTTAACTGCATCACGACCCTGACCAAGTTTCGAGTCGTTATAGCTGAACCATGAACCGCTCTTCTTGATGATACCATACTCAACACCAAGGTCTGCAATCTCGCCAATCTTAGAGATTCCCTCGCCAAATGTGATTTCGAACTCAGCCTTGCGGAATGGGGGAGCAACCTTGTTCTTTACAATCTTTACTCGAACCTGATTACCAATAGGCTGGTCGCCATCCTTCAGCGTTGTAACCTTGCGGATGTCGAGACGTACTGAAGCATAGAACTTCAGGGCGTTACCACCAGTTGTAGTCTCTGGGTTGCCAAACATTACACCAATCTTCTCGCGCAGCTGGTTGATGAAGATACATGTGGTGTTGGTCTTCGAGATGGTTGACGTAAGCTTGCGAAGAGCCTGGCTCATCAGTCGAGCCTGGAGGCCTACTGCAGAATCGCCCATGTCGCCCTCAATCTCCTTCTTTGGAGTGAGTGCTGCTACAGAGTCGATAACGATGATGTCGATAGCGCTTGAACGGATAAGCTGATCAGCAATCTCGAGTGCCTGCTCACCATTATCAGGCTGAGAGATATAGAGATTGTCTACATCAACACCAAGGTTGGCTGCATAGAAACGGTCGAATGCATGTTCTGCATCGATGAATGCTGCGATGCCACCAGCCTTCTGGGCCTCAGCGATAGCGTGGATGGCCAGCGTGGTTTTACCTGATGACTCAGGACCATAGATCTCAATGATACGTCCCTTGGGGTAGCCGCCTACACCCAGAGCTGCATTAAGACTTATCGAGCCTGTAGGAATCACTTCTACATTATCTATCTGTTCGTCGCCCATGCGCATAATTGATCCTTTACCATAGTCTTTCTCAATCTTCGACATGGCTGCCATCAGGGCTTTCATCTTCTCCTGTTGAGGTGTCAATACCTCTTCTTCTGTTGCTTTCTTTGCCATAGTTTAATTTTACTATTTTATTAGTTATTATTTATAATTGATTACAATTCCAAGTCACCATCGTGAATCTCATGCCAAGGCAGGCCCTGCTTATTGAGCTGCTCCATGAATGGATCTGGGTCGAACTCCTCTACGTTGTGAACGCCTGGCTTGTTCCACAATCCTTTGCAGAACATCATTGCACCAATCATGGCAGGTACACCAGTGGTGTAGCTTACGCCCTGCATGCCAGTCTCCTCGTAGGCAGCGCGATGCGAGCAGTTGTTGTAAACATAGTAGGTGTGCTCCTTGCCATCGTTGCCAATACCACGGATGCGACAGCCGATAGAGGTCTCGCCCTCGTAGTTCTCGCCCAGATCCTGTGGGTTTGGCAATACAGCCTTCAGGAACTGCAGAGGCACAATCTTTACCTTAGCTGTACCAGAACCATCAGCCAGAGGTGCCTCGTACTCAACCTCGTCGATGCGGCTCATTCCGATATTCTGAATTACCTCAAGGTGCTTAAGATACTGCTGACCAAAGGTCATCCAGAAGCGTGCACGCTTGATGGTGGGGTAGTTGATTACCAACGATTCAATCTCCTCGTGGTGCAGCAGATAGCTGTCGCGAGGGCCGATGTTAGGATAGTTCAGATCCTTGTGAATCTCAAGTGGCTCAGTCTCAACCCACTTGCCATCTTCCCAGTAGAGTCCCTTCTGGGTAATCTCGCGGATGTTGATCTCTGGGTTGAAGTTGGTGGCGAATGCCTTGTGGTGGTCGCCTGCGTTACAGTCAACGATGTCAAGATACTGAATCTCCTTGAAATGATGCTTTGCAGCATAAGCAGTGTAGATTGAAGTTACACCTGGGTCGAAACCACAACCAAGGATAGCTGTGAGACCAGCCTTCTCGAATCGGTCGCGATAAGCCCACTGCCAAGAGTACTCAAAGTGAGCCTCATCCTTTGGCTCGTAGTTGGCTGTATCAAGATAGCTGCATCCGCAAGCCAGACAAGCATCCATAATTGTCAGGTCCTGATAGGGCAGGGCAAGGTTTATTACAAGCTCAGGCTTGAAGTCGTTGAACAAAGCCTTTAGCTGTTCAACATCATCAGCATCAACCTGAGCTGTCTTTATGTCCATATTATATCCTGCCTTGTGGATGTCCTCCACAATCTTATCGCATTTTGCCTTACGACGGCTAGCAATCATAAACTCTGTAAATACGTCTGCATTCTGAGCAATCTTAAATGCTGCAACGGTAGCCACGCCACCTGCTCCAATCATTAAAACTTTTGCCATATCTATATTATTTAATATTTAATCTTTTAATGTTTAATCTTTAATCTCATCGGCCTTGATACCAAGTGCTGCCATAAGCGAATAACCAAGAATCTCCTGGCGATAATTACCTCCTGCTGCTGGCTGCATGGTAAACACTGTTATACGCTTATCATCATCGTCAGCCTTGCGCAAAGCCTCGCGTACCTTATTATATATAGAAGAATCTTCGGCATTTGGTATCACCATCAGTCGTTTTATGTTCTTCTGTGCCAATACCAACTCAAACACTTCGTTGAAGAAATCGCCTGTCTTGGCAAAGCCTTCTGCCTGATAGGCATTGATGGTAAACTCGCCCAAATGGTCCTTGAAAGCCTTCTCGCTCAGGTCGTTAGCATAGTTGCCTGGCAAGAAATTATCCATCTGCTGCTTATCCTTCTGGTGAATCAGTATCACCTGTATCTCGTTTTCTCCGTCTCTGATACCTCCATCCAGGGCGATGCAATCCAGCCATTTTGCGATATCGGCCTGAGGAATGCGACGTCCTATCATCCTTTCGAAATTCACGATCAGATTAAACGCTACAGAGTCTACGTAGTCTGCATCTACCAGCACCACGTTTTCACTCCACTTTGCTTCTCTATTTAAGTCGTTGTTCATACGGAGTGCAAATATACGAACTTTTTCGCTAAGCAGCAAACTTTTCAACTTTTATTTAGTATAATTATTTGGTATTTCACTTGTTTATTAGTACCTTTGCAGCCAAAATTAAAAATAACAAATAATAAAAGTATTCAAACCAAATGTCAACATTAACAATTCTTATTGTCGTAGTGTTCTGCTTGGGCTATCTTAGTATAGCTTTGGAGAGCCTGACAAAAGTTAATAAAGCGGCCATTGCGTTGCTTATGTGTGTGCTGTGCTGGACACTGCTCATGCTTGATCCTGCTTCGTATTACCCCTCGATTCTTGGTGGCGATGTGGTACACCATATCTCAGAGGTTATCGAGCATCATCTGGGCGATGCTGCTGGTACACTTTTCTTCCTGATGGGAGCAATGACCATCGTAGAGATTGTAGACTCGAATGGCGGATTTAACTTTGTTCGCGACACGCTGAAGACCCGTTCTAAGCGCAAGCTGATGTGGCGAATGGCTTTTATGACCTTCTTCCTCTCAGCTATTCTCGACAACCTTACCACTTCAATCGTTATGATTATGGTGCTTCGTAAGCTGGTTCAGAATCGTGAAGACCGTCTTATCTATGCAGCACTCGTGGTTATCTCGGCCAACTCGGGAGGTGCATTCTCGCCAATTGGTGACGTAACAACCATCATGCTTTGGATTAAGGGCGTTATCACCACTCAGGGCGTGCTTACAGAAATCTTTGTTCCTTCGCTCGTCTCGATGCTCGTGCCTGCATTCATTCTGCAGTATCAGCTTCATGGCAAGTTCGACAAGGAGCAGAATCTTCCAAAGGCTGATGTCAGTCAGTTCACCAAGTCGCAGCGCGACATCATCTTCTGGCTTGGTGTAGGTGGTCTCTGCTTTGTGCCCATCTTCAAGACTATCACCCATCTGCCTCCATTCATGGGCATTCTGCTGGTTCTGGGATTGCTCTGGACGGTTACTGAGATATTCCATTACAATGCCTCTGACGATGACACGATGGCAAAGCGTGTAAGCGATCTGCTTTCTAAGATCGACCTCTCTACCATCATGTTCTTCCTTGGTATCCTGATGGCTGTAGCAGTTCTCCAGGAGGTTGGCGTACTCACAATGCTTGGTGGAGTACTCGACACAACATTCGAGGGCAATCACTTCCTCGTAACTGGTATCATTGGTGTTCTGTCGTCTATCGTTGATAATGTGCCTCTGGTGGCTGGTTGTATGGGTATGTATCCTGTAGCTGCTGCTGGCGATATGGCAATAGACGGTATCTTCTGGCAGTTGCTGGCATACTGTGCTGGTGTTGGTGGTTCTATGCTTATCATTGGTTCTGCAGCTGGTGTAGTAGTTATGGGACTTGAGAAGATCACCTTCGGATGGTATATGAAGAAGATTACCTGGGTGGCCTTTGCTGGTTATATCGCAGGTATGATAATCTATTGGTTAGAGCGTACATTGTTATTCTAAATAATAAGTAAAGTACTAAGCATAAAAAATGTTCCCTAACTTGGGAACATTTTTTTTTTGCCTTATGTCCTTTCGCTGATGTTTCTTGGCGTCCACATCCAGAATGTTGATCCATGTCCTTCGCCTTCGGATGTTACTCCAATCTTTCCATTGCATCGTTCTGCTATGGCCTTACAGATGCTAAGTCCAAGACCAGTGCCTTGTACGTAGTCGTTAAGCTTAACAAAGCGCTCGAACACAGCATCCTGCTTGTCCTTAGGGATACCAGCACCAGTATCCTCGCAATAGAAGTATATGCCGTCTTCCTGCTCGCGGTATCCCAACTTGATGTGTCCCTGGTGGGTGTACTTGATGGCATTTGTGGTGAAGTTGGTCAATACCTGCTGGATACGTCCCTTATCGAGTGTAGCCATGAACGAGTCGTATGGATTGTCTTTGATGAATTGTACGCCTGCTTCGTCAACGCGCTGGGCCAGAGTCTGGCAGATGTCATCGAATACCTTTGCAAAGTCAACCTCCTCTGGTTTGATGGCCAACGACTGTCCAACATTTGATGCCTCAAGGATATCGTTGATAAGTCGCATCAGCATGTCGCAGTTGTTTCGGATGATACGTATGAACTCCATTCTGTCTTCGTGGCTCTCTACTACTGGCAGAAGGTCGCTAAAGCCCACGATGGCATTAAGTGGCGTACGTATCTCGTGAGTCATGTTGGCAAGGAATGCAGCCTTCATCTTTCCTGACTCCTCTGCACGTTTGGTCTCGTCCTTCAGCTTCTGCTGAGCCTCCATCAGGTAGTCGATGTTACGAGCCACACCAAAGTAGTGAGACAGATTGCCGTTCTCGTCGAACTTAGGAATACCACTGATTACATACCATACAGGACCAGGGTTGATCATTGTGTATTTAAAGTGTACTATCTTGTTGTATGGCTTAGCGTGGGCAATAGCCTCTTTGGCTTCTTTGAAAGCAGACTCACGGAACTCGTCAGTAGCACCACCAAAGAATACATCCAGAGTCTTGGTGTAGTCCGACTTGTGTCCGCTATAACTGAAGTGGATGAGTCCTTCCTTGAGGTCGAATGTCCAAAGGAACATCTTACTGTTTTCAAGCAGATAACCAAGCTGTTTCTCGTAGAACTGTATATCCTTGGTAGCTTTCTTAAGCTCCTTGTCGTGCTTGGCCTGTTCAAGGTATAGACGACGTTCTGCAGTCATATCGCGAGCAGTAACTACATAGAACTGCAGTTCTCCCTCATCGTCGAATGTAGGATGAACCTTTATCTCGATATACTTAAAGATACCAATCTCAGGATAGAACATACGCTGACATACGTGGAAACTCTCCTTGTCGCCCTTTTGGTACTGTCCTTTTACCAATGCTACGTCAAACAGGTTCATCTGGCGGAAGAACTCCTCGCCATCCTTGTCGAATTCGCATAGTTCACTCATTCGTTTGTTTACGTCGATAAGCGTTCCGTCTTTGGCATAGAACGACATGGCAATAAGTCCGTTGCTGAACATGCTCTGATACTTACTTGCAATCTCTTCGTTTATACGCTCTTCGACAATCTCGTGGGTGTAGTCTCTGAACGATGTAATGACATAGCGTGGCTTTCCGTCTTCGTTTTCTACTACGGCATGTCCCTCAATCCATCTCCAATCCGGATTATTCGTTGTTCCTCTGTTGTAGCGGCGCTTCAGGTAGCCCAGGTCTTTTTCTCCTTGGCTCATCAGTCGCATAGCCTCGTTGAACTTTCCTTTTTCTGTGTCTGGCAGGCGCTTCATAAACTCATCGTGGCTCAATCCCTCCTTAGGAAGCATGTCGCCATAGCTGTTTCTTAGGCGCTGGGTTTGTATGTCGTATTCTATCACATAGTAGTTGCCTGATCTCAATGCCTCAGTCATCAGCTGGTTCATGTCTATCGACTTCTCAATAGCCTTCTTTACTCTTATGCGCATCATGTGGCTGAACAGCAGGATTACTATAGCAGCTATGATGATAGCGGTAAGCAGGATGAGTGCCATAGGCGATGCGTCGTTGTGAACATTCTCTGGGTAGAACCACTTGTCGTGCAGTTTCTCTATGTCACCAGACTGCTCAAGGCGCGCAAACATATCATCGATGGCGTGTATCAGTTCCTTGTCGTATCCCACTATTCTTAGTTCGCCTGCAGGCATATCTGTCTCGTCGAATTCTATGCCATCAAGTCCCAGTTCCTTAACCTTCATCTTAAGTGGTTGCTCGCCCCACATATAGTACTTGTACTTACCGTTTCTTATACCCATCAGAGCCTCACGTGGTGCATGGTATTCGGTAGCAAACTCTTTGTTCTTCATTGCGCTTACCTTCAGGTCAACATAGTCGTTCTTCTTCAAGGTAAGGGTATCTTCGGCTGTTAGCTGACTAATTCTCTTAAGCGGGCGTGTCGACCTAAGTCTGATGGCTCTGATATTATAGTAGGTAATCATGTTGCGTGTGTACTCAAATTCAGGCCCCTCGTACTTGAATTTTAGGGCATGAATAAGGTCGGCCTCATGATTATCGAAAGCCTCAGTACACTTATACCATTCCATCATAACGAATTTATGAGGGATGTTGAGCTTGTCGAGTATCAGGCTCAGCACCTCTACATTGTATCCGTCAGCGTCGCCATGGTCGTTTCTGAACTCATAGGGTGGAAATTCCCAGTCGCTTACTATTATAAGTGGGTTCTCGTTTGTATAGTCACGCATATAGTTCGCCTCTGCACGTAGTGTTGGGCAGCAGGCAAACAAACAGGCAATGGTTAGTATTATTATCTTCTTAGTCATAATATCTATCTGAGTTTTCTGTTTTATTTTCTTTCCATTTCTACCATCTTACAAGGTATCGAGAACCAAACAGTGGTGCCCTTTCCCTCTGTTGATGTGAGTTCAATATTACCACCCATATACTGAACCAGCTCATGGCAAATGCTAAGGCCGAGGCCTGCACCATTATTGGCACCAGTAACGAATCGTCCGAAGATGTTCTCCAGATTCTCCTTCTTGATACCACAGCCTGTATCTTCTACAGAAACCAGCAGTCTGTCGGCTATATACTCATATCGAGCCAGAACACTTCCTGATTTAGTGTGTTGTATGGCGTTGGTGATAATCTTGTTGATAATCATAGATACGTTTGGCTCGTCGATCTCTACAACCAGTCGATTGTACGGGCTCTGCACTATGTACTCCACACCTGGCTGCATGTGGTTGTCCCATACTGATGAGCATCTGCCAGCAAATATGCTTGCAAAGTCAACAGGTTGTGGCGATAGTGTGATCATGCCAGCATCGAGACGCGAGAGGAACAGGATGTCGTTGATAAGCTTAAGCAGCGATGCAGAGTTGTTCTTTATCTCGTTGATGAATAAAGCCTCGTCCTCAGGTGAGTGTTCCATCTGGAAAAGTTCAGAGAATCCTACTACGGTGTTAAGTGGCGTACGTATCTCGTGGCTCATGTTGTGGAGGAAGGCATTCTTAACCGTTTCAACCTCCTGAGCACGAACAGACTCTTCTGCCAGCTTCTCTTCTACAGCCTTAATCTCGCTGATGTCACGAATCAGGCCAAAGTACTCTGTAATCTCTCCATTGACGATAGTTGGCACGAAGTTTAATTGCAGGTGTAGTGGTAGGCGGTCTTTACGCCTCCTGATGCAGGTCTTTACATCTACAATAATGCTACCAGTCTGTCGATTATCCATCTTGTTGAGTACTCGCAGGGCCTGTTTCTCTGACGAACTGTCAACAAATGTCAGAGCTCTGGTCTGTGTGAGTGAGAATTTCTCATGACCAATCTCGCTATAGACGGTAAGAGTATGTGTGTCGAGACGATAATTAACCAGACTTATGCCTCCTACAGACAGTACATAGTCGATGTTGTGTACATAGGTAGAGACATCATCTTTTACAATTTGTAGTTCTTTACTGTTTTCTTTCAGTTTCCTGTACGAGTTGGCAGATTCTGTAACATTACGTCCTGTACCAAAGAATCCGATACGATTGCCGAACTTATCGTAGATAGGCATTACCTGTAGTTCGTAGTAAAGCTGATCTTTGCCTAACACTTTGTTAAGTGTACGGTTGTCATTTGGCGATTTGTAGAGCTGGGTGGCATAGAAGTATTCGAACTTGTCGATATCCAGATCCTTCATGCCAAGAACGTCGCGAAGTGATATCTTGCGTCGTCTGATTTCCTCATTGTCAACGCCAATTACTGACAGCGCCTTTGTGTTCATGTCAGAGATATAACCATCGGCATCGTAGTAAACCATGTCGACCAATGCCGAGTTGAATAGCGACTGATAGCGCAGCATCGACTCTTTGATAAGTGCTTGACGCATGCGATCCTGTGTGGTATCAGTCTTCAAGATAATGATAATAGACGGTCTTTTGTGCTTGTCTCTTCTCAACACTGACAGTGTGACAGTGTAGTTGTTACTGTCTATCAGGTTATTCTCGTATTCTTTTAGCTGTATTGTGACCGTTTCTGATTTGCCCTCAATCACATTTCTAAGTCCGTCTGTAAGATTCGTGAAATCGTTAGGGTCGAATCTGTGTGAGTACTCAAGCAGCGAGTATGAACGTTCTGCGTGGCCTGAAGAATCCATAACGGTGAAGTACTGCGACGATACGTTATAGGTGCAGAACATAACGTTACTGGTCTTCATTATAAGCGACAAACGCTGGTTCTCCTTGTTTATCTTCTGGGTCATCTTGCGTTCGCGAATCTTGAAGAACGTGTAATAAACCAGGATTCCCACTGCCAGTATGGTAAAGAACTTAACCATGTCCCATATCCACGATGGGATACCTGTCTCATGGCGTTCCGGATAGAACCATTTGTTCTGTATGGCTGTAAGACGGTCGTTGGCTCTGAGTATAGAGTACACACTATCGAGCTGATTCAGCAGATGGTGGTCGTTGGCAAAGAACTTATATTCACCATATGGGAAGTCGAACGGTATTATTTCCAGATTGTCAGTGTGATATTTAGTCATCAGCCACTTCAGCGACATCGAGTTCCAAAGTATTATACCATTATTCTCTGTACTAACGTTCTGTATAGCCTCCTTCATGTCGTCGTAAGGAATTATCTCCTTGGCCCAACCGTTTTCCATCAGTTTGTAGTGGCTGAAGCTCTTATCGTGAACTATCACAGGATATCTTGAGAGCTCTTTTCCGTTCTTTGCGTTTACTGCCTGCCCTTTAGGCTTTACCAGACTATGTGTGAATATCTGAACAATGGTTCTTCCGTAGGATGAGTTATGGCGTGCAAAGTCGGCATCCATTCTCAGCATGAGGTCTGATTTATGGTCCTTAAGGTCCTTCTGTGCCTCGAGTGTAGGTCTCAGTCTTATCTCGTAAGGAATGTCCAGTTCCTTGAATATCATCTTCAGCAGGTCGATGTTATAACCATCCGGTTCTCCGTTCTCGTTAAGGAATACGTATGGCCACAAGTCCCATGCGTCTTCATATATAAGTGGGCGCTTGTCGTTGTAGACAACTATGCTGTCTTTGTTTTGTTGAGCGTGGGTAATGCCAAGTGATAAGTGGCATGCCACGAGTAATGCTATTATTTTATATCTCTTCATAATCATATGGTTGTTTCTTCTTTACATGGAATCCAGAACCAGAAGGTAGATCCGCAATCCTTTCCCTCGGATGTCACACCTATCTCGCCATTACAGTTGTCTATTATGGCTTTACAGATGCTTAGTCCAAGACCTGTGCCCTGTACAAAATCATTTAGTTTAACGAAACGGTCGAACACTTTCTTCTGATGTTCCTTGGGTATGCCTGAACCTGTATCTTCGCAATATATGTACAGTCCATCAGTATCGTGGCGAACCTGTTTCTCGTAACCTATCTTTATGTGCCCCTTCTTGGTGTACTTAATGGCATTGGTAAAAAAGTTTGTTACTACCTGTTGTATACGTCCGCCATCTATCATAGTGACAAATGTAGGGTAGGGGCTTTCTGTCATAAATTCTATGGCTGAGTTCTGAACTCTCTTGCTCAATGATATAGCCATGTTGTTGAAGCACTGGGCAAAGTCAGTCTTAGTGGGCTCAACCTTTATGCCTCCGCTTTCTTTCGATGATAATGCCAGTATGTCGTTAACCAGACGTAGCAGCATTTCGCAGTTGTTGTTTATCACATTTATAATCTGAGCTCGTTCCTCGTCAGTGCCTAACATGTGAAGCACCTCCGAGAATCCTACTATGGCATTCAGTGGTGTGCGTATCTCGTGACTCATGTTGGCAAGGAATGCACTCTTACGCAATCCTGACTGGTTGGCACGCTCTGTCTCTTCCTTCAGCAGTTCTTGCTTTTCTATCAGTTTGGTAATATTTCTCACCACACCATAAGTTCCTATCAGCTTGCCTTCTTTGTTAAAGAATGGAATGCTGTCAACAAAGTGCCATTCTGCTTCTACTCCTTGCTTAATAAAGAATGGCTTGGTATTTAATAGCATGGTTTGCTTTTTACTGAAGTACTCGTCAATGGTTTTCCCTTCTTTTTTGAATGGAAGTTCAAGAACGCTCTCTGTAAGTTCATCGAAAGTCATTTTCTTCTCAGGCACGCTCATCTCTTTGTAGAATGTTATTTCTCTATCAATGAACGATGAACGGAAGAATCGCATCTCTACATTTTCCATCAGATATTTCAGCTCGTTCTCTAACTCCTCAATTTCTTTGTTGGTTCGTTGTATCTGAGCCTCATTCTTTTTATACTGATGATATTGTTCGCGCTCTTGGGTAATGTCTCTGATATATAGCGTATACATCTCCAATTGTTTGTTGTTGTTGAAGATAGGGTGTAGACGTATTTCTGTATAGCAGTCAACATGGCGCTCAGTAACTACTGTTCTGGTGCAGAAGTAAAGGTCTTCCTTCTCGTCCTTGTATGTGATGAAACGGAAGTCAGGTATGTCGAAGAGTGGGTAGCGGTGATAGAATGGATCATCCTTGCCTTCAAACTTCAATATCTCGCGTAACTTCTTGTTAGATGTAAGCAGATTTCCTTCCTTATCGTAGAAAGCCTGACCAATGATACTATGCTCGAACAGCCTGCGATAGCGGTCTGTAAGTTCCAGCTCTTCCTTCTCCAGCAGCATCTGCTCTGTCTGGTCGTATAGCGTACAATAGAAGTTTATGGGCTTCTTCTTGTCTTGTTCGTCATATTCCACAATACCCACATCGCGCAGATATCTCCAATCGTGCTTGTGCTCCTTGGTGCTTCTGTCCCATCTGAAGGTACACTCAGCTGCTTTGGCACCCTTCACCAATCGATTCATAAACGCCATGTAGATGTGCTTGTCGTCAGGATGTATATAATCCAGACTCTCGTCATAGGAAATGCCATCACCTGACAGAAAGTTTCCAAACAGGTTGCTTGCCAGTCTGGTCTTCAGGTTCAGGCGTATCACATAGTTGTTCTCGTTCAGAGTGTGCTGCATGATGGTAGCTATATCCTTGGCTCTCTCAGTATTCTTTCGTATACTGTAGAGGGTGATTCGGTTCAGTATCAGTCCTATGATAATGACCATCAGGGTTATTATAACTATCAATATCTGCATGCTCTGTTATTTTTTCTCAAAACTTGTCAACTCGCAAGGTATACTCATAAAGAATGTGCTACCCTTGCCTGGCTCTGACAGAACGTCGATGGTTCCTCCCATCTGTTCTACCAGCTCTTTCACTATAGGCAGGTCAAGCCCCGTTCCAATACGCTTGGTCTTAGCATCGCCCATAAAACGGTTGAATATCCTAGGCACTTCGTCAAACTCTATGCCTTGGCTTGTATCTTCTACTATGATGATCAACTCGTCGTGCAGGTATTCGTATCTCGACTTTAGCGATCCTGCTTTTGTGGTAAGAGCCGTATATCCGCATAGCTTCTGTATGGCTGTGCCCAGATTCTGTGGGTCGATGTTCACCAGTAGCGAGTTGTATGAGTTTTCTGTTATCTGTTTTATGTTCTTGCTTGCATCGCTCCATCCCATCTGGCACCATCCTTCAAATAACGATGCAAAGTCGCACTCCTCATAATGATATTCAATCATGTGTGCATCAAGGCGCGATATAAACAGAATGTCGTTTATCAGGTTCAATAGAATGTCTGTATTCTTCTTGATCTCCCTGGCAAATATGGGCTCGTCTTCGCGATTGTGTTCTCTTTTGAACAACTCAGCAAACCCTATCACAGCATGCAGAGGTACTCTAAGCTCGTAGCTCATGTTCAGCAGGAAGGCATTCTTCAGCTGCTCTTCCTCTTGCGCCTTGGCTGACTCCTCTTGCAGATGCTTCTCTACGTACGCCATCTCTGTCTCGTTTCTGCACATGCCAAAGTAGTGGGTAACATTTCCTTCCTTATCGGTTATTGGCATCATGCTGAAGTTCAGATATATGTTGCGACCGTTGTGGTCTCTAAGCTTTGTGTGTAATATCTCTGAGAATGTCCCCTTGTATAGCCTGTCCATTCTTGTAATCAGCATCTTTGCGCGCTTCCTGTCGTCAGGATGAATCATGGCTACGGCTTTGAGCTGACTGAGATGTGTTCCCTCGCCAGTAATGTCGCTCAGAATGTCGAGCGTGTGGGTGGCAGGGTAGTAGTTAGTCAGTCGTGCATCACTTATCTTCAGTGTGTAGTTCAGATCGTCTATGTATTGTTTCAGAGCCTTGCTGCGCTCCTCCATCAGTCTGGCCGACTTCTGCTGCCTGTGGTGCGATTCTACCATCTCTGTTATGTCGCGCCCTGCTGCTATCACGCCAAGCGACTGGTTGTTTATGTCGTGAATAGGCTCCAGCATCACCTCATAGTAGATTTTTCCTTCACGTGTAACCTCTGGCACTCGCTCGTCTGATTTCTTGACATGGGTGATGTCTGTTATCGACGATAGCTGAGTGTGCTCCAGTGTTTTGATGTCGAACTCCCTATACGATGGAATATCCGTCATTTTTATCTTGCGCTTCAACAGCGTTTCTGGGGTCTTTACTCCAAATGTTTCGCATGCCTTCTCGTTCAGTTCTGTCAGATAGCCGTCAGCATTGTAATATATCATGTCAATCAGCGACGAGTTGAACACTGTATGGAATTTCAGCATCAGGTTCTTTTCGTCATCAGCCAGTTTCTTTTCTTTGGTCACATCTCTTTGGGTGCCCAGAATCTCTATTGGCTGGTCTTGCTTGTTTCTTCGCAATACCGATAGTGTCATCTCGTATATCTTAATGTCGCCATCCTGCGATGGTGCACTCTTAACTGTCATCGAGTCAGTGATTATATCTCTGTTCTGAATGCCCTCTATGGACTTTACCACCTGCTTGAAGTCTTCGCGATCATACAGTTGCGAGAACTCGAATGGGGTATAGAAGGTTTCTGTAAGATTCTCTTTCGAAATGACTTTGAATTGATTTTTCTTGGTATTATAAGTCCAGGCATCTGTTTTGTTGGCATCCATAATCAGAGTAAGCTGGGCGTTCAGTCTCTGCACCTTGCGCGTCACCCTCTTTTCTTTATAGAATGCAAGTCGGTTGTATACTACCATTGCAATAGCGGAAATAACAAGTACCGCTATCAAATAGATGTATGTTGGGTTAATATCTATAAGCATGAATTGTCTCTAAGTATGGTAGTAAACACCCGCAAAGTTAGCTAAATTTGAACAAATAACAAAATTTTTGAATGAAAAAAACACAATTATTTGGAAGTTTCGCGGAAAAACCTTACTTTTGTCATCAGAAAATGACTAAAATTATATAAAATGGTTGACGTAAAAGAAATTTTAAGCAAGAGCGAAGAGCGCATGGAGATGGCAGCAATGTTCCTTGAGGACGAGCTGAATCGCATTCGTGCAGGCCGTGCAAATGTGGCTATTCTCGATGGTGTTCGTGTAGAAGTTTATGGCAGCAAGGTGCCCCTGAATCAGGTAGCTAATGTTAGTGTGCCCGATCCTCGTACCATCGCCATCAAGCCTTGGGATCGCAAGGAGATCCGTAACATCGAAAAGGCTATCATGGATAGCGATGTAGGTATCACTCCTGAGAACAATGGCGAGATTATCCGTCTTAACATCCCTGTTCCAACTGAGGAGCGCCGTCGCGACCTTACCAAGCAGTGCAACAAGATTGCTGAGAAGGCAAAGGTTGAGGTTCGTAACGTTCGTGGCGATGTGAAGGATAAGCTTAAGAAGGCAATCAAGGACGGTCTTTCTGAGGATCTTGAGAAGGATGCTGAGAACGATCTGCAGAAGTTGCACGACAAGTTTATCAAGAAGATCGACGAGCTGATTACAGCCAAGAACAAAGAGATCATGACCGTATAATGCACGGACTTGTTATTAAGAACACAGGCAGCTGGTACACCGTCTTGACAGACGATGGCCAGCTGATTGATTGTAAGATAAAGGGTAACTTCCGTCTGAAGGGTATCCGTAGCACAAACCCAGTGGCCGTTGGCGACAGGGTCCAGATTGTGCCCAATAACGAGGGAACAGCTTTTATCACAGAGATTGAGGATCGTCGAAACTACATCATCCGCAAGAGTATCAACCTCTCAAAACAGAGTCATATCATTGCTGCTAATGTAGATCAGGCCATCCTTGTGGTAACAGTGGCTAATCCTCAGACTTCCACCACGTTCATCGATCGTTTCCTGGCTTCGGCCGAGGCTTATCGAGTGCCAGTAATCCTGGTGTTCAATAAGACCGACTTGCTCGATGACGATATGCGTCGCTATCAGGAGGCTATGGTGAACCTGTATCAGACCATTGGTTACGAGTGCCATCAGATTTCTGCTGAGAATGGCGATGGGGTAGACAATCTGCGTTCGCTGCTTAAGGACAAAATAACCCTGCTTAGTGGCAATAGTGGTGTGGGCAAGTCAACGCTCATCAATCGCTTGGTGCCTGATGCCAATCTTCGCACCTCAGAGATTAGCGATGCCCATAACACTGGTCAGCACACCACCACTTTCAGTGAGATGATTCGTCTTGACGAAGGCTGGTTGATCGACACTCCAGGCATAAAGGGCTTTGGCACCTTCGATATGGAACCAGAAGAGCTTACCAGCTACTTCAAGGAGATATTCCATTTCTCGCAGGATTGCCGATTCTCTAATTGCACCCATACCCACGAACCTGGTTGTGCTGTGCTCAAGGCACTCGAAGACCATTATATAGCTGAAAGCCGCTATCAGTCTTATCTCTCAATGCTCGAGGATAAGGACGAGGGCAAATATCGTGCTGCTTACTAGACTTTTTTACATTAAACATTTAATATTAAACATTAAACATTAAATGAAGAAAGTATTATTCGTACTATTCGCGGCTAACTGTGCGCTGTCGTCAATGGCGCAGGTTAAGACCGCTGTTACTGAGTTCAACCTCTCTGGCCCATACGCTGTAGCAACTCCGTTTGCACTTGACACAGTAGATGTGAAGGGCGCTAAGTTCGACCCTGCATCGCTCATGGGCTCCATCGCCTTGACTTCTAAGTCTGAGAGCCGTTTCAATGGCAGTGTGCTCCCATCCCTTAAGGATAGCAAGAGCGTAGGTCTGCTCTCATTCTATGTAAACAATGCTGATTACATCAAGGGTAAGGTTGAGGTTAAGGGCCCCAAGCACTCAAAGTTGTTCATCGATGGTGTTGAGGCTGGTGGCGAACTCAAGTTGGCTCCTGAGCATCACACTTTCACCATCCAGTATATGGCCGAACCTAATGATACCGACTCTATCAAGGTGTGTTTCGATGCCCCCAAGGCCATTCCTTACACCCTCGATTCTCGTCACCCCTACATGGTTCACGACCTTACTGATGGCAAGCGTGTTCGTGGCATTTCAGTCTCGCCCGATGGTCAGTATGTAGCTCTGTCGTATCAGACCACAGCCCGTGGTGGCAATAGTACATGGAACTATGAGCTGCGCGATGTCAAGACTCAGCGTTTCATAACCACTCTGGCTAGTAATCCACGTTGGATGCCAAAGACGGCAGCCTACCTTGTAGACGAAAAGGAGGGCTCACGTCGCTCGCTCTATAAGGTTGATCCTAAGACAGGTGCTCGCACCCTGTTTGCCTACGATATCCCTGAGGGTTCTTATAATGTTTCGCCTACTGAGGATTATCTTGTCTTCACTCTCGAGGAAGAGGGGCCAAAGGAGGATAAGGAGATTTTCGAGGTTCTCGAGATGGACGATCGTCAGCCAGGTTGGCGCACTCGCAATTATCTGGCCAAGTACGATATCAAGACTGGTATCACCCAGCGCATAACCTTTGGTACCAAGGGCGAGTATCTCTACGACTTCTCGCAGGATGGTAGTAAGCTGCTTGTTGCCAGTTTCCGCTCTCGTCTGGCTAAGCGCCCCACAAGTGTATCTGATTATTATATCATCGATGCACGTACTCTGAAGGTTGATACTTTGCTTATTGGTGCTGAGTTCCTTGGTGGTGGTAGCTTCTCACCTGATGGCTCTCAGATTCTTTTCATGGGTAATCCTGAGGCCTTCGATCGTATAGGCTGTCAACTTCCTGCTGATGTTACTCCAAGCATGACTGAGAACGAACTGTTCCTCTTCGATATCGCCACCAAGAAGGTAACTCCACTTACAAAGGACTTTGATCCAAGCATCGAGCGTGCTGACTGGTCGTGGGCCGACGGACAGATTTATTTCTCTGCTGAGGATCGCGATTATGTAAATATGTTTGTACTTAATCCTAAGAGCGGAAAGATTACCAAACTGCCTATCCAGGGCGATTATGCATATCGCTTCGATATGGCAGCTCATGCACCTGTTCTGGGGTATCTGTCGTACAAAACCATGGAGCCCGCATCTGCTTATGTGGCTACAATAAAGAATGCAAAGATCAATGGTCAATGGTCATTGTTCAATGGTGCTGAGGCTCTTGGCGATGCTGAAATCGGAACCTGCCAGGATTGGAATTTCACCAATTCTAAGGGCGACACCGTTTATGGTCGTCTTTACTTGCCAAAGGATTTTGATGCCACCAAGAAATATCCTATGATTGTTTACTACTATGGTGGCTGCTCTCCTGTGTCAAGATATTTTGAATCTCCTTATGCTCCTCAGTATTGGAACTCTCTGGGCTATGTGGCTTATATCATTGAGCCAAGTGGTGCCACGGGTTTTGGTCAGGAGTGGGCATCGCGCCATGTCAACACTGCAGGTCGTGGTCCTGCTGATGACATCATCGAGGGTACAAAGAAGATTTGTGAGGCACATCCTTTCATCAATGCAGAAAAGATAGGTTGTATGGGTGCATCTTATGGTGGATTCATGACTCAGTATCTGCAGACTCAGACGGATATCTTTGCTGCAGCCATTTCGCATGCAGGTATCACCAACCACACCAGCTATTGGGGCGTGGGCTATTGGGGCTACAACTATAGCGAGGTGTGCATGGCCAACAGCTATCCGTGGAGTCATCGTCAGTTGTTTGTCGATCAGAGTCCTCTGTTCAATGCTGATAAGATTCACACTCCACTGCTTCTGCTCCATGGCAATGCTGATACCAATGTGCCACTGGTTGAGAGCCTGCAGATGTTTACTGCCCTCAAGCTTCTTGGTCGCGAGGTATCGCTTGTTCAGGTTGAAGGCGAGAACCACCATATTCTCGACTACTCAAAGAAAGAGAAGTGGCTTGCCACCCAGATGGCTTGGTTCCAGAAGTGGCTCAAGGACGACCCCACATGGTGGGACGCCCTCTATCCAAAGAAACATCTCTAAACCAAAAATAAATCCTCGCCAACTGGCGGGGATTTACTTTTTTATATCGTTATCTCACCTGAGCCTAAGCAGTGGTGATGGTTCTCGTCGTAAATCACGCAGAACTGACCTGGGGCCACACCATGAATCTTCTCCTTCGAGTGTACCACAAACTCATTGGGGCTTGTCCACTCAAGTGTGGCTGGGTGATACTCTGGTGTGTGGCGAATCTTGAATGTTACCTCTGTGGGCTGCATCTCCTTAGTAAGGAAGTGGAAATCCTTAACAGGGAAGTCCTGCTTGTAGGCTGTCTCTGGGTCGTATCCGTGCGATACATATAATATATTATTGGCTACGTCCTTCTTGACCACAAACCAAGGTCCGCCACCAAAGCCCATTCCTTTACGCTGACCAATGGTGTGGAACCACAATCCCTTGTGCTCGCCTATGCGCTTGCCTGTTTCCAGTTCGATTACGTCGCCTGGCTGTTCGCCAAGATATCTGCGTATATAGTCGTTATAGTTTATCTTGCCAAGGAAACAGATGCCCTGCGAGTCTTTGCGCTTGGCGTTTACCAAGTGCTCGCGCTCAGCTATCACGCGCACCTCATCCTTAACGTAATGACCAATGGGGAAGAGTGCCTTCTTAAGCTGCCAGTCGGCTATCTGAGCCAGGAAGTCGGTCTGATCCTTCACTGGGTCAGGACTGGTGCAGAGCCACTTGTCGCCATTCTCGTCTGTTTCTGTCATGGCATAGTGACCAGTGGCTATCAGGTCGTAGTCGTGCCCACGCTTCTCATCGAATGCGCCAAACTTAATCAGTCGGTTGCACATCACGTCAGGGTTAGGTGTCAGTCCTGCGCGCACTTTGTCCATGGTGTACTTAGTCACCTGGTCCCAGTACTCCTTGTGGCAGTCAATCACCTCCAGCTTGCATCCGTATTTGTGCGATACGGCTGTGGCCATTTCGAGGTCCTCCTCTGATGAGCAGTCCCATTCCTCCTGCTCCTCAGGGCCTATCTTAATATAGAAACAGTCAGGATGCAGCCCCATACGAGCAAACTCGTACACGACTACCGAGCTGTCTACACCGCCTGAAAGCAGCACTGCAATGCGCTTATTTTCAATGTCTTTGATGTTCATGGGTGCAAAGGTAATAATTTTAGGTGATAGTTGTTGGGTGTTGGGTGTTGGTTGATAGTTAAATATGGTTAATGTTTTGTCAAAATCCATTGTCGATTCAAAAATAGTACATATCTTTGCGATATCAAAATGATATCAAATTAGAAATCAATAACCAATTACACAATTAAGATTATGGAGACAAAAGAGTTTGAGTTCAGAGGATCGGTAATGAATGGATTCCTGATGCTGTTTGTAAATATCGCAGTTCTGATTCTGACGATTGTTGGTATCGTTGAGAGCATCATTATGCTCGACGCTACTGGTGGTTCGCAGGGCGGCTGGTTGCTTGCTCTTTGCGGCGTGATGATCATCGTTAATATAATAATGTGGTGCGGCCACATGCAGCTCGAGCCAAATGAGGCTCGCGTAACCACATGGTTTGGTAAGTACGCTGGCACATTCGCACAGACAGGCTTCTTCTGGATCAACCCATTCTATGGCACCAAGAAGGTTAGCCTGCGCGCTCGCAACCTGGACGCTGAGCCCATCAAGGTTAACGATAAGACTGGCAACCCAGTGATGATAGGCCTAGTGCTGGTTTGGAAGCTGAAGGACACCTACAAAGCACTGTTTGAGGTTGATACACAGACCATGGCTTCGAACCCCAACGCCGTTGGCAGCGACACCAAGGGATTGATGAACGCACTCGAGAACTTTGTGCGTGTGCAGAGCGATGCAGCCCTGCGCCAGGTGGCTGGTCAGTATGCTTACGACGATGAGGACACCAAGACTGGTGAACCTACTTTGCGTTCGAGTGCCGATGAAATCAACGAGCAACTTGAGCAAAAACTCGATGAGCGCCTGGCTCTGGCTGGTATCGAGGTGGTAGAGGCTCGTATCAACTATCTGGCCTATGCTCCTGAAATTGCTGCTGTAATGCTGCGTCGCCAGCAGGCAAGTGCCATCATTACGGCTCGCGAGAAGATAGTAGAGGGTGCCGTGTCGATGGTAAAGATGGCGCTCGATAAACTCTCGAGCGAGGAGGTTGTTGAGCTCGACGACGACAAGAAGGCTGCCATGGTTAGCAATCTGCTGGTAGTGCTCTGTGGCGATGACAACGCTCAGCCAGTTGTCAATACAGGAACGTTGAATCATTAAACATTAAATATTAATGGCTGAAAAGAAATCCACTAAGAGTTTCATCCTGCGTGTTGATAGCGACACGATGGACGCTATAGAGGCCTGGGCTGCGGACGAGTTCCGCAGCACCAATGGCCAGCTGCAGTGGATCATCACAGAGGCCCTGCGCAAAGCCAAGCGTCTACCCAAAAAGAAGAAAGAACCCAAAAACGAAGAAAACAATGATGAATAGAAAGAAAGCATTAGCTGTACGTAAATTTCCATTAGAATAAGTATGAACGAACAATTTGACATAAAAAAAGTAAAAGTATATCGCACGCTTGAGGGCACCATTTTTGAGGCAGCAGCTCTCATCATATTGCTGAGCGCATGGATTGTGTCTATAATCGCTCAAAGACTGGATACTACCGACGATTGGATTGGTATGGGCGTTTTTTCCATTGTCATCATCGTTTGTTTGCTATGTGCCTACTCGCCGAGCCATATCAACCTTTTTAACATTCCCTTGCGAAATATCCGTCAGGTAGAACTGTCTATTCGTATGGTTCGTATCCTTTCTGTCGGATTGGCCTTAATGAGCCTCGCAATAGCTATTGTTGGTCCCAACTCGCCCTTGATGAAAGTGTTGTGTATAGGCATTGTGGCGGTAGTTGGCATCATTGGTTTTGTATTTATCTATCTCATCCAGAAAGCGAAATGAAAAAACTATTCTTCACCTTTGCCTTAGCATGTATAGGCCTGACCGCTACTGCACAAGTGATACGCAGAAGTTGGAGTGGCGAACTGGAAGCCATGGGACAGAAACTGCCCATAGTGATGAACCTGATAAATGGCAAGTGCACGCTCGACAGTCCTGCACAGGGTGCAACAGGCATCCCTGCCACCATCGACCTGCTCACAAAAGATTCGATAAAGATCAAAATCGAGTCGATAGGTGCCTCATACGCAGCACGCTATGTCGATGGCCATCTGGAAGGTACTTTCACCCAGGCAGGCATAAAGTTCCCTCTCAATATGAAGGAGACAGCGCCCGATGGCCCTAAGCGTCCACAGACACCCAAGGGGCCATTCCCATACACCACAGAGGAGGTGACATTCGTCAACGCCAAGGAAGGTGCTACACTTGCTGGCACGCTTACTGTGCCCAAGGGCGGAGCCAAGTGCGTGATCATTATGGTGACGGGCAGCGGACCAGAGAATCGCGATGAAGAAGTAGCCTATCATAAACCCTTTGCTGTGATAGCCGATCGCTTGGCGCGAGCTGGCATAGCCACACTGCGATACGACGATCGTGGCGTGGGAAATTCTGAGGGTGGCGAGACTAAGCATACCACTAGCCTGGATGTGGCCGAGGATGCTACTGCAGGCATAGAGTGGTTGCGAGCGCAGAAACGATTCAAGAAGGTTGGCTTGCTGGGCCATAGCGAGGGCGGTCTGATAGCCTTTATGCTGGCTGCACAGAAGAAGGTCGACTTCATCGTGTCGCTGGCAGGTCCTGCTGTCAGGGGCGATAGCATCATGCTGTATCAGGCCAGAACCAGTGGCAACCCATTTACCAAGAACATCACCGTAGAGAATCTACGCAACATGATGAAAACCAACACATGGGTATCGTACTTTATGGACTACGACCCCACAGATAACATCGCCAACACCAAGTGCCCAGTACTGGCGCTCAACGGCAGCAAAGACTGTCAGGTGCCAGCCGACATGAACATCCCAGTGCTGCGCCGCTTGCTGGCAAAGAACAAGAAGGCAGTGGTAAAAGAGTATGAGGGACTGAACCACATGTTCCAACACTGCACCACAGGTCGCCCTGATGAGTACTACACCCTCGAAGAAACCATGTCGGAGGAAGTCCTATCCGATATCGTCACCTGGTTAAAGAAACTGTAACACATTCATCATTAGAGATTACTTCCTGATTTTGTTTCATAATTGATTAATTCTAATGCATTCTGTAAAGGTACACACATTTCTTCATTCCGCCAAATAATTATGCGAGAAAAATGTGAGAAATCGTAATCATAAGCATTAATCCCCATTGGCATAATGACCAATGGGGATTGTGGTTGTTTTTATTTGGGGATTTTGTCCAATGTTACTTTGTTCAATAAAGGTCGAGGAGGACTTTCTGGTATAGGGTGTTACCTAGGGGCTTGAGGTAGCCTTCTTGTTGCCAACGGGTAACCATCTTGTCGGCATTTGATTGCGTTACTTTTAATATATTCACCATATCGGCTTTTGTGAATACCTCTGGCAGTAAGGCAAAACGCTCCTTGGTTAGGTGCGAATGGCGCACATTCTTCTTTACTACAGAGAACTGATCGTGCTCATGCTCATAGTAGACGTCCCAAAATCGTCCGAAGTAATGACGCTGGCATGCAAACTGAATCTTCATGATAAGACGGCAGAACCAACGATCGGTCTTGTCGATGCTGATTGTGCCATGCTCCTGCCACTCGTCCCAATGGCGCATGATGACAAATGGTATGCTGACGTTCATTCCATAATAGCCAACTCGCTTGCACATCAGCTCGTCTGACTTAGAATTGTCGTACTCGGCATCCTCCATGCGATCTTTGGTCCAGTCGTAGCATTCTTCTTCTAGTTCCTTTACTGGTAACTCTCCGTGAGTCTTGTCCAAGCGCTCGGCCCACATGCGGAGTGTCTTATATTCCTCAGGCTCCTTAAGGTCGTCATCCAAAGTCTCACGCTCAAGCATCTTGAAATTTGATGGTGGCATTGGGATTACTGCTAGTCGAGTAGAAAGTCCATCGTTGATGTTTGCTCCATTAACCTTGTGACGCAGGGCGAATGGTGTGCCTGTATACACATAGTTCCAAAATACGTTGAACGTTTCGCAAACTGAGTCGACATTGCTATAGAACATACCGTCTTCCTCGTTGTGGAATGATTTCATCTCGAGGAATCGCTTGTCGTTCCAATGTTCGCCCTGCATACGGATGGCATTGTCGAGCTCTGTGTCGAACGATAGCTGATGCAGGTGCATTGGCTCGCCATCTACGATATCGACGGCATTAATCATGTCTTCGATAAATACCTTATTAGAGGTACGGGCTGGATGGGTGCGGATTAGAGGTTTGGGCTTTTGTGGACCGTCGCCTTTGCGACCATTATCGTCCCAGCGCTTATATCTGCGCCTGTAGTTGTTCATGTCCTTACGCCCTTTGTCAGACTCCTTTATGATAGGTCCTGCCAAGAGGTTGTATAGTAAGGTTACAAACGACTTGCCTGTACCAGGGTCGCCAATCACATAGGTGCCATAGTTCAAACGGCATAGCTGTCCCCTTTTGCCATAGTAGCGATAAGTGCATCTGGTCATAAGTGTGCCAAGGAATGTTGCGCTCGTAAAGAGTGCAGCAGGGTAGGCGCCAACTTTAAGTCCACGACAAACTTCGCGCAGACAAGGGTAAACATCCATCAATTTCTCAATCTCTCTGCCCGCTTCTTCCATTTGTATTTCTATGAGCGGGCGCGCCATAGATTCTGTTATTCTGTCAGTCATCTTTTACCTTGTTATTATTGGTCGTGCAAAGGTACTGATAATAATCGAGATGACCAAGCGTTTACTGAATTAAACGCTGGTACAAATGAACATTGGACAAAAAGGGGTTTTAGAAATGACCATTTGGTAACTAACAGGTTAATTTAATTTTATATATTATATATTATATTATAATATAATATATAATATATAAAATATATAGTAGTATATTTTATTCTTTCTCTTTATCTCCAATGCTCATATGATGTACGGATGGTAATTTTTATTTGGCTTTTTGTCCAATGTTCTAGTGTACCAGCGTGGGTAAAAAGTAGGGTATACCAGCTGACGGGTAGATAGGTTACGGATATCGGGCAGTTAGGTTACGGCAATCTCATGGTTTGCTTACTGCAAGCCAATACTGGCGTTCTTGCTCGGGGAGTTTCTCGATGGCGTAGCGGAGGGTGGTGCGAGGCATGTGGTGGGCGTGTTGGCGGAGGAATTCTCGCAGTAGGTCTTCGCTAACGCGCTTGCCCATTTCGCGGAGCATCCAGCCTACGGCTTTATGCATAAGGTCGTGGGGGTGATGCAGGTGGATTTCGGCATAGCGCAGGCACCATGAGGGATCGCCCATCTGTGATGTCTTCCATGAGCACACGATGCTCATGCGCTGTTTCCACAGGCAGGGGCTCTGGGCAAGGGTGTCGAGAACCTTGAGTTTGTAATCTCTATCGCCAAGGTGGCTTGGCAACACGAGCCAGTGGCCAAGGATTTTATGAACAGAGAGGTCTACAAGGTCCCAGTTGTTGGCTTGCTCAGCATATTGCAGATAAAGGGTGAGAATCTCATCGCGGGCGTGTATGGCATCATCGTTGTTTGCAAGGCGCTTGGTGGCTAACTTCTCGAACTTGGAAACCAGAATAAGCAGACCACAAAGGCGTACCTCGTGCCATCGACACATCAGGAGTTGGGGGATTTCGCTCAATGGGAAATCTGTGCCCACCAGCTTAACTACCTCGCGCGTCTGTGGAACTTTCAGGCCTAAGAATTCGTCGCCCTCGCCATACTCGCCAGGGCCAGTCTTGAAGAAGCGCATCAGTATGCGTCGCTGTTTGTCATTGCGCAGCGACTCCATATGGTTGATGACTTCTTGGGCTGTCATTAACGGAACGAATCGGTGAGAAGCTTGATTTCGATTTGTGGGGCGATACGCTCGTAGAGGATATTGTAAACAGCATCGAGTATAGGCATGTTTACGTGGCAGTGGCGGTTAATCTCCTTCATACACTTGGTGCCAAAATATCCCTCGGCTATCATCTCCATCTCTATCTGGGCGCTCTTTACGCTGTAACCCTTACCAATCATAGTACCAAAGGTACGGTTACGCGAGAAATTGCTGTAACCTGTTACCAGCAGGTCGCCAAGGTAAACGCTGTCGTAAGCATTGCGCTCAAGGGGGTAGACGGCTGTGAGGAAGCGGTTCATCTCTTGTACGGCGTTGGCCATAAGTACCGACTGGAAGTTGTCGCCATACTTCAATCCGCTGCAGATACCGGCTGCAATGGCATAGACATTCTTCAGAACGGAAGAATACTCGATGCCTACAACATCGGTAGAGGTCTTGGTTTTGATGTACTCGCTTGAGAGCACATCGCAGAAGGCCTGGGCTTTCTCGCGATCGGCACAGCCCACGGTGAGGTAGCTGAGACGCTCGAGGGCAACCTCCTCGGCATGCGAAGGGCCGCCAATACAGGCCAGATTCTCATAAGGAACATCGTATACCTGATGAAAATACTCGCTACAAACGAGGTTTTCATCAGGTACGATACCCTTAATCGCTGTGAGTATAAACTTGTCGCGAATACGCGTCTTAAGTTTCTTAAGATGACTCTTGAGGTAAGGTGAGGGGGTTACGAACACCAGTGTGTCGTACTGCTGGGCAATACGGTTCAGGTCGCTATCGAAGTAGATTTCGTCGATATTGAAATGGACGCTGGTGAGGTAGGCAGGGTTGTGACCCATGCGACGGAAGTCCTCGATACGGTCGTCGCGACGCATATACCAGCCAATGTGGTGGGTGTGACTCACCACAATTTTGGCTATAGCTGTGGCCCAGCTGCCTCCACCAATAATCGCTATCTTACCACAATCGTACATGGTTCATTGAACATTGATCATTGAACATGGAACATTAGGCTTGCGCCTTCTCAATCCATGCTGCGACTTCGTCGACAGATGGCTTGGTCAGTTCGAGCTTGTACTTCTTGAAGATTTCGCCAATCTTCTGCTGCAGACCCTGTGGCTTCTCGTCCTTGATGTTTGTAATCAGGTTGAAACCAGCCTTGCGCAGTACTGGAACGATGTCCTCGGGAACACCAATCTCGGCCCACTCGGCTACTGACGACTGAGGAATCTTCTTCTCAGGCTTCATCTGTGGGAACAGCATAACCTCGCCAATGGTGAACTTACCTGTGAGCAGCATTACCAGGCGGTCGATACCAATACCGATACCAAACGTTGGAGGCATACCGTACTGCAGAGCGCGCAGGAAGTCATGGTCGATGATCATAGCCTCGTCGTCGCCCTTGTCAGCAAGTCGCATCTGCTCGATGAAACGCTCCTCCTGGTCGATAGGGTCGTTAAGCTCTGAATATGCGTTAGCCAGCTCCTTACCATTAACCATCAGCTCGAAACGCTCAGTGAGTCCTGGCTTTGAGCGATGCATCTTGGTGAGAGGTGACATCTCAACGGGATAGTCGGTGATGAATGTGGGCTGGATGAATGTACCCTCGCAGAACTCGCCAAAGAGCTCGTCGATGAGCTTACCCTTACCCATGGTCTCGTCTACCTCCATGCCCTTAGAGAGGCAGAATGCGCGAATCTCGTCTTCGCTCTTTCCATCGCAGTCGAAACCAGTCTTCTCCTTGATGGCATCGAGGATAGGCAAGCGGCGGAATGGAGCCTTGAATGAGATGATGTTGCCATCGATCTCAACCTCGGGCTTGCCGTTAACAGCAGTACAAATCTGCTCGAGCATATTCTCGGTGAAGGTCATACCCCAAAGCAGGTCCTTGTAGCTAACGTAGAGCTCCATGCAGGTGAACTCGGGGTTGTGAGTCTTGTCCATACCCTCGTTGCGGAAGTTCTTACCCATCTCGTAAACTCCCTCGAAACCACCTACGATGAGGCGCTTCAGGTAGAGCTCGGTTGCAATACGCATGTACATGTCCTGATTAAGCGCATTGAAGTGGGTGATGAATGGGCGTGCTGAAGCACCACCTGCGATGTTCTGTAGGATTGGAGTGTCAACCTCAGTATAACCAGCATTATCGAGAATGCTGCGCAGGGTGCGGATGATGGTGGCACGCTTGAGAAAGGTCTCTTTTACGCCCTCGTTAACAACCAGGTCGACATAGCGCTGGCGGTAACGGAGCTCTGGATCGTCGAACTTATCGTAAGCCACACCGTCCTTATACTTTACGATAGGCAGTGGCTTGAGGCTCTTAGAGAGCAGGGTGAGCTCAGAAGCATGAACTGAGATCTCGCCTGTCTGGGTGCGGAACACCTTACCCTTGACACCGATAAAGTCGCCGATGTCGAGCAGGCGCTTGAATACATTATTATATAAGTCTTTGTTCTCGCCTGGACAGATGTCGTCGCGAGTGATGTAAACCTGAATTCGACCTTTAGAGTCCTGGAGCTCGGCAAACGATGCCTTACCCATGACACGACGACTCATCATACGTCCGGCAATCACTACCTCGCGCTCTTCATCGTCCTTGAAGTTTTCCTTAATCTCTGTGCTGAATGCATTAGTTGGGAACTCGGCTGCAGGATAGGGGTCGATGCCCATCGAGCGCAGTTCCTGAAGGCTCTGACGCCTTCCGATTTCCTGTTCGCTTAATTCTAAAATGTTCATCTTAAATATTCGAATATTTCAATTTTATGGCTGCAAAGTTACAAAAATCTCGCGAAAAATGCAAGATTAGAGTAAATATTTGCAAAAAAAGTGTGAAATATTTGTGTGGTTTGGAAGAAATATATATATTTGTAGCACGATAACTTAGAACAACTAATGGGAGAAGTAACTATAAAGAAAAGAGTTGTGGGAATAGACATCAGTCTTGAGGCTACCACTTACGCCATCGTCGACGTAAAGGGTGACGTCATCACTATGGATAGTTTCCCAACCATGGACTACCCTGAAATCAACCAATTTATCTCAGCCTTAAGCGACCATCTGATAAGTATGGTGGAAGAAAACGGAGGCTATGAAAGCATCAGATCGGTGGGCATTAGCGCACCAAGTGCTAACTTTATGACAGGTAGTATCGTGAATGCACCAAACCTGCCATGGAAAGGCGTGATACCCCTGGGCGCGCTGCTTAGAGATCGTATCGGCTATGCCGTGGCTGTGGCTAACGACGCCGATGTGAGGGCGCTTGGCGAGCATGCTTACGGATTAGCCAAAGGTATGCGCGACTTTGTGGTGGTTACCATGGGCACGGGCTTAGGCAGTAGCATCTTCTCGAACGGTATGATACATAAAGGTACCGATGGATTCGCAGGAGAAATAGGTCATACGTGCATCGTGAACAACGGTCGTCAGTGTACCTGTGGAAACAAAGGATGCCTTGAGGCTTATCTGGCTGCAAGGGGCATTGTGGCAACTGCCAAGGAGATGCTGGAACAATCGGAGGTGCCATCGCTGATGAGAGGCGTTGAGAACCTTACGCCAAAGCTGATAGCGGAATTCTGCGAGCAGGGCGACGAGCTGGCCATTGAGGTGTATCGCAAAACAGGCGAGCTGCTTGGAATGGGCTTAGCCAACTATGCATCGGTGATAGACCCTGAGGCCTTTATCTTTACAGGTGGCATATCAAGAGCCGGCAAATGGCTGTTTGAACCTGCAAAAGAGGTGTTCGACAGATGTGTATTTCGTAACACAAGTGGCAAAATCAAGTTCCTGGTATCTGAGGACGACCGTGCCGCTAACGATGTGCTTGGCGCAAGCGTGCTGGCATGGGAGGTAAGAGAATATTCATTGTTTAAATAAGATAATTATGGAAACAAGTAATATGGCAGAAAGTGTAGATAAAATCAAAACCCGAGTTATTGGTATCGACATACGCGTGGATCGCACTACATATGCTGTGGTTGATATTAGAGGAGAGATAGTGGCACAAGACTATTTCCTGACTACCGACTTTATTGATCTCAACGATTTTATCAGTGCCTTGAGCGAGAAAGTGATAGCCCTGGCCGAGGAGAACGGTGGATATGAAACCATACGTTCAATAGGTGTGAGCGCACCATCGGCAAGCTCAGTAACAGGCTGTATCGAGAATGCTGCCAATCTGCCTTGGAAGGGTGTGGTGCCTCTGGCTGCAATGCTGAGAGACAGAATAGGACTTGCTGTGGCTGTGGCTAACGATGCACATATTACTGCCCTGAGCGAGAAATCGTATGGCAGCGCACATGGTATGAAAGACTTTGTGGTGGTGTCGATAAGTCATGGCGGACTGGGTAGCTGCTTCTTCTCAAACGGTCAGCCACATCTGGGCTACAACGGATTTGCTGGCGAGCTGGGACATACCTGTGTTGAGGTGAACGGACGCGAGTGCGGATGCGGAAACAGAGGATGCCTGGAGGCCTACTGCTCGGAAAAGGGGCTGATAAAAACAGCCGAAGAGATGATTGCTTCAAGCAAAGAACCAACCCTGCTAAGCGAAATGCAGGAACTGAACGTTAAGACAATAGCTGACTGCTGCTACAAAGGAGACAAGGTGGCCATCGAGGTGTTCCGTCATACTGGCGAGATACTCGGACTTGGAATGGCCAACTATGCATCGGTGCTGAATCCTGAGGCCATTATTCTTACTGGAGATATGACTCAAGCTGGAAAATGGTTGCTCAAGCCTATGAGAGCATCGTTCGAGGAACATGTGTTCCATAATATCAAAAACAAAACCCGAATACTCGTGTCTATCCTGAAGGAGGGAGAGCGAGATGTGCTTGGAGCCAGCGCTCTGGCATGGGATGTGAAAGAATACTCACTATTTAAATAAAAATAATAACTAGGCAATTTATGGAGGAATATCAGATTAAAACAAAAGTGGTGGGCGTTGACATCAGTAATGAGCGCACAACCTATGCTATTGTTGACATCCGTGGAAACATTATAGCCGAGGAAAATTTCCCCACAGGCGATTATCCTGATGTGAATAATTTCGTGAAAAACCTGAGCGACAAGATTGTGAACCTGGTTGAGGCCAACGGAGGCTACGAGACCATTCGTTCTATTGGTGTTAGCTCGCCAAGTGCAAGCTCTGTTTCAGGTTGTATCGAGAACGCTGCCAACTTACCATGGAAAGGAATCGTGCCTCTGGCCGCAATGTTGAGAGACAGAATAGGAGTGGCCGTGGGATTGTCGAACGATGCTCACATATCGGCATTGGGTGAGCACACCTTCGGAAGTGCACATGGCATGAAGAACTTCATCATTCTGAGCATGGGTGTAGGTCTGGGTAGCTGCTTCTTCTCAGCAGGTCACGACCACCAAGGACACAATGGCTATGCAGGCGAGTTTGGACACACCTGTGTGGTGGCTAACGGACGCCATTGCGGATGTGGACACGAGGGATGTCTGGAGGCTTATGCTGGTGCCGCTGGTATTGTTAAAACAGCCCAAGAACTGATGGCCGAGACGGGTAAGCCTACACTGATGAATGATCTGGATAAGATTACACCACGTACCATCAAGATGTGTTGCGATAAGAACGACGAGCTGGCTATCGAGACCTTCAGAAGAACAGGAGAGATTCTGGGAATAGCCCTGGCTAACTATGCATCGCTTGTAGACCCTGAGGCCATCATTCTCACAGGTGGTATCTCGCATGCAGGCAAATGGTTGATTGACCCAACATTCGAGTCGTTCGAGAATCATGTTTATGGCAACCTTCGTGGCAAGGTGAAGATACTTGTATCGAAGCTTAACGACAGAGAGCGAGACGTGCTTGGAGCCAGCGCTTTGGCATGGAGCGTGCCTGAGTACTCGCTGTTTAAGTAAAGGTGAAAAAGTGAGAAGGTGAAAAGGTGAAAAAAGTAGAAAGGTAAAAATTAAGAGTGAATATAGATAGAATTAAAGAAATAATAAACGAGAAACCCAATTTAAGTACGGCCCTCGGGATGGAATTTATCTCCACTCCCGAGGACGATACTTGTATGGCGAGAATGAAAGTTGACGAGCGCAATCGCCAGCCATTCGGATTCCTCAGTGGTGGAGCATCGCTTGCTCTGGCAGAGAATCTGGCAGGTGTGGCATCGTCGGCATTATGCCCTGGATGTGCCTGTGTAGGCATAGAGGTTAGCGGAAGTCATGTGAAGGCGGTGGTTGAGGGAGATACTGTTACAGCCCACGCCCGTATGTTGCACAAAGGTACCACACTGCATGTGTGGAATGTTGATATAAAAGACACTGCCAACGAGCTGATATCGAATGTGCGAGTTACTAACTATATAATAAAGCAGAAGAAGTAATGAGCGCATACGCAATATACAGACTACCCCATGAAGACCATGCAACACTGATACGTCAGACAGAAGGCAACCCCGTGGAACTGCATTCGCTTACAGAGCTTAATGGCAAGCAAGGATTTGTGGTGGCCCCCTTCGAGGTGAAATCGGAAACGCCTATTTTACTGATTCGCCCAGACGAAGTGGAGGAGATAGAAGTGAAAGATGTGTTGACGGAGTATCCTCTAACCTCAACTCCATCACCTCTAACCACTTATTACAAGGTTGATTTTGCCAATTACCACTCGCAATTAAAGAACGATACATTCAGAAAAATCGTTCTTGCCAGATGCGCTGACGAGAAGATTGACGAGAAGTTGGAGCCAATGGAACTCTTCTATAGAGCCTGCGCCATGTATCCACGATTGTTCATTGCCCTTGTTGAGACAGAGAAGAGCGGATGCTGGCTGACAGCCACACCTGAGATTCTGCTCGATGGAAAAGGCAACGACTGGCGAACCATAGCGCTGGCTGGTACTATGAAACTTGAGGGCGAACAGCTGAACGGAGAGGGTGAGACACTGAGGTGGAGCACCAAGAATATTCAGGAGCAGCGCATAGTGGCTACATATATCACAGAGTGCCTGGAGCAGTTTACCAGCGATTTTGGCGAAGAAGGCCCAAAGACTGTAAGAGCTGCAAATCTGGTGCATCTTAGAAGCGACTTTACATTTAAACTCGATGATAACAATCATATTGGCGACATACTGAACACCTTGCACCCCACGCCTGCTGTGTGCGGACTGCCTAAGCGCGAGGCGTTTAAGTTTATCGTAAAGAACGAACATACCCCACGTCGCTACTATAGCGGCTTTATGGGTCCTCTTGGGGCTACTGAAACTCACCTGTATGTCTCGCTTCGCTGCATGAATATTGATGGAGATACATGCCATCTGTATGCTGGTGGAGGATTGCTGAAAGACAGCACAGAAGAGCAGGAGTGGCTTGAGACTGAAGCAAAAATGGAAACAATGAGAAGATTATTATATGTACAGCAGTAAGGAGAACGTAAACATACTGACATCGTTGTTGGTAAAGCATGGTGTAAGGCACGCAGTTGTTTGTCCAGGTAGCCGTAATTCACCCATTTCGCACAACCTCTGCGAGTGTCCTGAAATAGAGTGCTATCCGGTTACCGATGAGCGTAGCGCAGGATTCTATGCCTTAGGCATGGCGCTAACGCTATGCAAGCCAGTGGTTATCTGTGTTACCAGCGGAACAGCTTTGCTGAACGTAGCACCAGCTGTGGCCGAGGCTTACTATCAGCATGTGCCACTTATTGTGGTATCGGCCGACAGACCTGAGCAATGGATTGACCAGCTTGATGGTCAGACCATGCCACAGCCTGATGCCTTGGGACGATTTGTGAAGAGGGCAGTGTCGCTGCCAGAACCTCATGATGAGGAGACACGCTGGTATTGCAATCGCCTGATAAACGAGGCACTTAACGAGACCAACCATCATGGCTACGGCCCCGTGCATATCAACGTACCCATCAGCGAGCCTTTGTTCGAATACAATGTGCCAGAACTGCCTGATGAGCGCAGAATACATCTGATAAATGCCCGTTGCGACAGATACATGCTTTCGATAGAATGCTCTGAGCAGTTTGTTGTTGCCAAGAAACCTATGCTGGTTATCGGACAGATGTCGATGGAGCAGCTGCTGCCAGCAGAAATCTATATGATTTCGCAATGTGCTGTGGTGCTTAATGAGGCACTCAGTCTGGGTAAGGGTGGCAGCCACTTCAACGAGGTCCTCTATGCCGTATCAGGTGATCCTGACTTCGAGCCCGACTTCCTGCTATACGTTGGCGACACATTGGTGAGCAAGCGCATAAAGAAATGGATGCGCACACTGAAGAACACCAAGATATGGGCTGTTACTGAAGACGGAAGAGTGCAGGATACAACTATGAATCTGTATGGTGTCATCGAAGGTCGTCCTGCTGATGTAATCGAAGACCTGGTTGAGTCGATAAAGACAAAATCCATCAGCTCAACATCCAGATATAAGGCCCGCTGGGATATGGCTCTGCGCAAGACGGCCCACATGGCATTTTCCTATAAGCCTGAATACTCGCAGATGGCTGCAGTAAAGATGTTTGAGGAGAAGATAGGTACGGCTGTTAACTACTATGTGCATTATGGTAATAGCAGTTCTATACGTCTGGCCAGCTTCTATGCTCGTCACTTTGTTTACTGCAATCGTGGTGTTAATGGCATCGAGGGAACTCTGTCGACAGCTGCTGGTGGCTCAGTGGTAACAGATCAGAAGGTGTTCTGTGCTTTGGGCGACCTGAGTTTCTTCTACGATCAGAATGCACTCTGGAACATGAATCTTAAGGGCAACCTGCGCGTATTGCTGCTTAACAACCAGCGTGGAACCATCTTCAGCATGCTTAAGGGCTTGGAGCAGAGTGAATCGCGCGATAAGTTTGTGGCAGGTGCACACACTGCTACTGCCGAGGGTATCTGCATGCAGAACAACGTTCAGTATCTGAAGGCCACGAATACAGAGGAATTGGAACAAGGGCTCGACACGCTGATTAATGCTGAGAGCGACAGACCAATATTGCTTGAGGTGCTTACAGATGCTGAGAGTGATGTAAGAATAGTGAAAGAATATTATCAGAAATTGAATATATGAATAGAGAGTGGAGAAAGATTAAGGATTTCAAGGAGATTATTTTCGAAGAATATAATGGTATAGCCAAGATAACCATTAACCGTCCGCAATATCGTAATGCCTTTACTCCCAAGACAACTTGGGAGCTGAGTCAGGCATTCTCAATGTGTCGCGAGATGCAGGAGATAAGTGTGGTGCTGCTTACAGGTGCCATGAGTGAAGTGCCAGAGGGTAAGACCCTAGCAGACGTGAAGCATGCCTTCTGCTCTGGTGGCGATATGCATGTGAAGGGGCGTGGTGGATATGTTGACGAAGAGGGAGTACCACGTCTTAGTGTGCTCGATGTGCAGATGCAGATTCGCCGCTTGCCAAAGCCCGTCATCGCCATGGTGAATGGTTACGCCATAGGCGGTGGACATGTGCTACACCTTGTGTGCGACCTTACCATCGCATCAGAGAATGCAATCTTTGGTCAGACTGGTCCTAAGGTAGGTAGTTTCGATGCTGGTTTCGGCTCATCATATCTGGCAAGAATCGTTGGTCAGAAGAAGGCTCGCGAGATATGGTTCCTTTGTCGTCAGTACTCTGCCAAGGAGGCCGAGGAGATGGGCATGGTAAACAAGGTTGTGCCCATCGAGCGTCTTGAGGATGAGTGCGTGGAGTGGGCTGAGACAATGATGGAACGCTCGCCACTTGCACTCCGTATGATCAAGGCTGGACTTAATGCCGAGCTCGATGGTCAGGCTGGTATTCAGGAGCTTGCAGGCGATTGCACCATGCTATATTACTTCCTTGATGAGGCCCAAGAGGGTGGCAAGGCTTTTCTGGAAAAGCGCAAGCCCGATTTCAAGAAATATCCAAAGCTGCCATAATCTTTTGGCCTACGGATTTTACGAATTTTACAGATTTGATTTATGCAATATGAAATAGAAGAGCGTTTGCTCCATTTTAAACAACCCGCGGGTACATCTCGCGGGGTTTATTTGACTCGCAAGATATGGCTTATTCATCTGCACGATGGTGAGCGTCAAGGAGTGGGGGAGTGTGCTCCTTTGCCTGATTTGAGTTGCGATGCAATGAGCGATGAGCAATATGCGTCTATATTAAATAAGGTGTGCGAGGATTATTGCAAAAAGGGCGAGATAGATTACGATTTCCTTCGCGATTATCCATCTATGCTCTTTGGCCTCGAAACAGCAGTACTCTCGCTGCAGGCCACTCGTCCTCACCTCTTGTTCGACACAGCTTTCTCTCGTGGCGAACAAGGTATTCCCATCAACGGACTGGTGTGGATGGGCAATTATGAGGAGATGCTTGCGCGATTGGAGGAGAAACTTGAAAAAGGTTTCAGATGCGTGAAACTTAAGATTGGTGCCATCGACTTTGATAAGGAACTTGATTTGGTTAAGCGAATTCGCGAGCGATTCTCATTCCATGAGGTTGAGTTGCGTGTTGATGCCAATGGAGGTTTCAAGTACGAGGAGGCTCTCTATAAACTCGAGTTACTTTCGCAATACGCAATCCATTCTATCGAGCAACCCATTAAGCAAGGTCAGTGGGCGTATATGGCTGAACTCTGCAGAGAGTCGCCACTCCCTATCGCACTCGATGAGGAGCTGATAGGTGTTAACGATCCTGAGACCAAGCGCCATATGTTGAACGTTATCAAACCACGATACATCATTCTGAAACCATCGCTGCATGGTGGAATGATGGGATGTCGTGAGTGGATAAGCATCGCCAAGGATATGGGTATCGGCTCATGGATTACATCAGCACTTGAGAGTAACATCGGATTAAATGCCATAGCCCAGTTCACTTCGAGTGTATATGGCGATAACATCACCATGCCACAAGGCCTTGGCACAGGACAGCTCTTTACAGATAATATCCCCATGCCGCTCGAGATACGAGGCGATAAGTTGTACAATGTCTCTTGAAAAGTTTTTAGAGGAGTGGAATAACCCATCGGAGTTTGTTGAGGTAAAGACCAGTGGCAGTACTGGTGAGCCTAAACGTATGATGGTTGAGAAACGCAGGATGCTGAATTCTGCGCGAATAACTTGTGATTTCCTTGGACTGAAGAAGGGTGATACTGCACTGCTATGTATGTCGACCGACTATATCGCTGGCAAGATGATGGTAGTACGCTCGATAGAGCGTGGACTGAATTTGATAAGTGTAGAGCCCAGCGGCCACCCGCTTGCAGCAAGAGAAAATTTAGAATTTTCTTTTGCTGCGATGGTGCCAATGCAGGTTTATAACTCGCTTCAGGTGCCTGAGGAGAAGGAGCGATTGATGGATATTCTCCACCTGATTATTGGTGGAGGGGCGATAGACGAGGCTATGGAGCGTGAACTAAGGAACTTCCCCAATGCAGTGTGGAGCACATACGGCATGACTGAGACTCTATCGCATATAGCACTACGTCGTATCAGTGGTCCTGATGCATCCGATTGGTACACACCATTTCCCTCTGTAGAAATATCGCTGAACCAGGATGGCTGTTTGGTAATAAATGCCCCAGAGGTTTGTGCTGAGACACTCGTAACTAACGACATAGTTGAGATTAAGAACAATCGCTTCCGTATCCTTGGACGTATGGATAATGTGATATGCTCTGGAGGAATAAAACTGCAGATAGAGGAGATTGAGCGCGAACTGAAACCTTACGTGCGCGTACCTTATATAATAAGTAAGCGAAAAGACGAGAAGTTTGGTGAGGTGGTTGTGCTTCTGACTGAAGGCTCAACTGATGATGCAAAACAGATTTGCGAAAAAGTACTTCCTAAATACCATATACCCAAAGCCTACATACATGTAGACCAAATATCACTAACAGAAACAGGCAAGCCTGCTCGCAAGAAAGCGGAGCTGCTGGCTGAAAAGTGAGATAGGACCACTCTCGCGAGCAGCCCTACCTCGATTAGTTAGTAATATGATTAGGTCTATTAAGTTGATTGGTTAATCGTATTTAGGTCTGGCGCCTAACTTTCTCTATAAAAGTCAAGTGCCTCGTAAATTTCATCCTTTGTGGCAGTCTGGTTGATAAGAATATCACCCACACCTCCCAGAAGAGTAAAGTTGATGATGCCAGCAACATTCTTCTTGTCGTGAGTCATAAATTCAAGCAGCGTTGGGTAGTCATCGCATGTAATATCCATCTTGCCATAATGGTCGAGAATGAATCTTGCTGTCTGATGCATCTTCTCGCTTGGGAATCCAGTCTTGATGGCACTCAGATATAGCTCAACCACCAATCCCCAAGCCACAGCATAACCATGAAGAACGGGCTTGTGCTTCAGAGCAAACGACTCGAACGCATGTCCTGCAGTATGTCCAAGGTTCAATGCCTTGCGGATGCCCTTTTCTGTAGGATCCTCTGTTACGATGCGCTGCTTTACAGCCACCGATTCAGCCACCATGCGCTTCAACTCTACCAAGTCGGGCTTCTCAATGTCGAATGTCAGCAACTCGCCAAGCATCTTTTCATTGTTTATGAGTCCGTGCTTCAGCATCTCAGCATAACCACTCAGCATGTTTTCTACATCGAGAGTCTTAAGGAACTCAGTATCCAGAATAACGCTCTTGGCATTGTTGAACACACCAATCTCGTTTTTCAGTCCAAGGAAGTTTATACCTGTTTTTCCGCCTACAGATGCATCAACCATCGAAAGCAGGGTGGTGGGTATGTTGATGTAATTTATTCCACGTTTAAATGTTGAAGCGGCAAAGCCTCCAAGATCGGTAACCATTCCGCCACCTATATTTATTAATAAGGTGTGACGTGTGGCTCCACCTTCGCTCAGATGCTTCCAAACGGTCATCAGCGAAGCGATGTTTTTATGTGCATCTGTGGCTTCGATAACAATCTGCTTGGAACCCTTAAGGCAATCAAAGCCCTCTACCACAGGGATACAACACTTGGCAGTAGTCTCATCGGCCAGCACGAAAGTAATATCGTGCTCGCACTCAGAGATTGCCTCTTCGAGTGTTTTATTCAACTGTTCGGATATGATTACTTTTTGTGGGCTCATTACCTTAGGTTGCCTAATTTCAATTTTTTAAATCTGCGTGCAAAGATAACACAATTTTTTTAAAACCTAACATTTTAAATAAAAAATTAGTGTTTGCATTAAACTTTTTTTTTCTGTGTGCGTCAAACAATCAGTTAAAAGTAGAAAAAGGTAATATGAGAAGACTATTAGTTTTGATGACAACCGTGATGTTAACGGTTCTTTCAGTACATGCGCAACGCATGGTTTCAGGTAAAGTGATTGAGCAGGATACTCAAGACGCTGTTATTCAGGCCACCGCTTCTATTCTTTCGGGCGATAAGGTCGTGTCTAACGGCGTAACTAACACAGATGGTGCATTCCGTGTTAAGGCTCCAAGCGATGGAACTTATACACTTAAGATTACTTATGTGGGCTTTAAGACCTACACTAAGAAGTTCACCATCAAGGAGGGTAAGGACTTTAATGCAGGAACAATCTCGCTCTCACCTGATGCCATTATGCTTAAGGGCGCCACTGTTACTGCTCGCGCATCAAAGGTAACACTTAAGGCCGACACCTTTGTATATAATGCAGCTGCATTCCGTACACCAGAGGGCTCGGTTGTTGAGGAGCTGGTTAAGCGTCTGCCAGGTGCTGAGGTTAGCGACGACGGTACTATCAAAATTAATGGTAAAGAGGTTAAGAAGATTCTTGTTGATGGTAAGGAGTTCATGACTGGCGATACCAAGACCGCCATCAAGAATCTGCCTACAAACATTATCGACCGCATCAAGGCTTATGATCGCCAGAGCGACCTTGCCCGTGTTTCTGGTATCGAGGATGGTGAGGAAGAGACAGTGCTCGACTTCGGTATCAAGCAGGGTATGAACAAGGGTATCATGGCAAATATCGATCTCGCCATGGGTACCAAGAACCGTTATTCTGGCCGTGCTTTCGGTGGTATCATGAATAATGCCACCAAGGTTTTCCTGATGACCAACGCGAACAATACAAATGATATGGGATTCCCAGGTGGTGGCGGTGGAGGCCGTTGGGGTGGCGGACGCCAAGGCCTCACAGCTACCAAGATGACAGGTGTGAACCTTAACTACGAGGGCACCAAACTTAAGCTCGATGGTAGCGTGCGTTGGAATCATAGCGATGTAGATGCTTTCTCAAAGGTTTCGCGCCAGATTATCTATAGCGAGACTCAGTCGCAGTTCAGCAATAGCTTGTCGCAGAACTTCTCTCGCACCAATGCTTGGAACGCCCAGATGCGTTTAGAGTGGACCCCCGATTCAATGACAAACATCATGTTCCGTCCATCGTTCCGCTACAACTCAAACGATGGCGACAACAATAGCCTTGAGGCTTCGTTCACCGACGATCCTTATAAATACGTTAAGACGGTAGATCTCTACACTTTGGACGGCTTGAAGGATATCTCTCAGAACAAGCGCGACCAGACTAATGTATCGTATAGCGATTCTAAGAATATCAATGGTATGTTGCAGTTCAACCGTCGTCTCAGCAACACGGGCCGTAACATCACCCTCCAGTTGAATGCCGGATGGAGTGATGGCGACAGCAAGTCAATCTCAAACAGTTTGATTGATTACTATACTAAAGGTATCATTACTAATGCCGATACCATCAACCGCTATTCTATCACCCCAACAAAGAACTGGAACTATAGCGCACGTATCACTTATAGCGAGCCAATCCTGCCTCGCACCTACCTGCAGTTCAGCTATCAGTATCAGTATCGCTATCAGAAGAGCGACCGTGGTACTTACGACTTCAGTAAACTGCCTATCATCCCAGGTATCTGGGAAGGAGGCTTCCGCTCGTGGGATAGCTATCTCGAGCAGTTCGGCGTTAAGACTATCGAGCCTTATAAGGATATTGACCAGAGCCGCTACTCAGAGTATCAGAACTACATCCACACCGCTGAGGTGATGCTTCGCATCGTTCGCAATGCCTATACCTTCAACGTTGGTGTGCAGATGGTTCCACAGAAGTCGCACTTCGTTCAGGACTACAAGGGCGTTCACGCTGATACCGTTCGTACTGTTACCAATTTTGCTCCTACAATGGACTTCCGTTGGAAGCGCAATCAGCAGAGTCAGCTGCGATTCACCTATCGTGCTAACACCAGTCAGCCTTCGATGAGCGATCTGCTTGATATCACCGATAACACCGACCCTCTGAACATCCAGAAAGGTAACCCAGGTCTGAAGCCTTCGTTCACTCAGAACTTCCGTCTGAACTATAACGACTATATCCAGAGATACCAGCGCGCCATCATGACGTTTGTAAACTTCTCGATGACCAGCAACTCTATCTCAAACAAGAGTACCTACAATCCAGCTACAGGTGGTCGTATCACCCAGCCCGAGAACATCAACGGCAACTGGAATGGTATGGTAGGATTCATGTTCAACACCGCTCTCGATTCAGCTGCTTACTTCAATGTCAACACCTTTACCAATCTTAACTACGCTCACAATGTGGGTTATGTAAGTGTTGATTTGAACTCTGATTCTCAGAAGTCGGTTACTACCACTACAGGAATCATGGAGCGCCTTGCAGCCAGCTACCGTAACGATTGGTTGGAGTTCGAGCTCAGCGGTATGGTTAACTACAACCACAGCCGCAGCGAACTGCAGAAGAACAACAACCTCGACACTTGGATGTTTACATACGGCGCCATGCTTGGTCTTACTGCACCTTGGGGAACATCACTCACTACTAATATGAATATGCAGAGTCGTCGTGGTTATAACGATAATTCGATGAACACCAACGAACTTATCTGGAATGCCCAGCTCTCACAGAGTTTCCTGAAGGGTAACGCCCTTACCGTTTCTCTGCAGCTTTACGACATCCTGCACCAGCAGTCAAACCTCTCGCGTTCTATCACCGCCTCTATGCGTACCGATACCGAGTATAACGCTATCACCAGCTACGGTATGGTTCACGTCATCTATCGTTTGAACCTCTTCGGAGGCCGTGCCGGACGCCAGGGTGGCTTTGGTGGCGGCCCTGGTGGCCGTGGCGGTCGTGGTGGCTTCGGAGGCCCGATGGGTGGAGGCCCACGTGGTGGTGGCTTTGGTGGCCCACGCAGATTCTAATAAGAGATTGCTCCAAATTTTTTTGGGGCAATTTTCTTTTATCTCCGAATTTTTGTGTAACTTTGCAGCCCAAATAGATCATGTGCGCAGAAATGAAGCAAGCGATGATATTTGCAGCAGGGCTTGGCACTCGTCTCAAGCCGCTAACCGACACCATGCCAAAGGCGCTGGTGAGGGTAGGTGGGCAACCGCTGCTTTGGCACGTGATAAACAAACTTAAACTTGCTGGCTATGAGCGCATCATGGTAAATGTTCACCACTTCGCAGGTATGATTGTAGACTATCTTAAGGCCAACGATAACTTTGGTCTCGATATTCGTATAAGCGATGAGAGCGAAATGCTACTCGAAACAGGTGGAGGTATAAAAAAGGCACTTCCGCTTTTCGACCCCACAGAGCCTATACTTATTCATAATGTCGATATTCTGAGCAATCTCGACCTTACATCTCTCCCAACAGATGCTCCACTACTTGTTGTAAGTCAGCGCCAAACCAAGCGTTATCTGCTTTTCGACGATGACCTGCGCCTTCAAGGTTGGACCAACATCGAAACAGGCGAGGTAAAAGGCCCTATCATCCATCATCTTTCAGACATAAGTCATCTCAGGAAGCTCGCTTTCTCTGGCATACACGTGATGCATCCCAGCTTGTATCCGTTGCTTGAAGATTGGCCAGAGCGATTCCCCATTATGGACTTCTATCTGAAGGCTTGTGAGGATAACCTGATACGAGGCTACGAGGCCAAGAACCTCCGTCTTCTCGACGTAGGCAAACTAGACACCCTCGACAAAGCTGAGGAGTTTATCTCCCTCTAAGTTTTGAATTCTAAATTCTCAAATAAATAAGTATGACACAGAAGATTATTATTTTGGATTTCGGTTCGCAGACAACCCAGCTTATTGGTCGTCGCGTTCGCGAACTTGACACCTTCTGCGAGATTCTGCCTTACAACAAATTCCCAAAGGACGATCCTTCGGTTATTGGTGTAATCCTGAGTGGCTCACCCTACTCGGTTCACGATCCTGAGGCGTTTAAGGTTGACCTTAGCCAGTTTGTTGGCCGTCTGCCAGTGTTGGGTATTTGCTATGGCGCTCAGTTCATCTCGCACACACTTGGTGGTAAGGTCGAAAAGGCCGACAGCCGCGAGTATGGTCGTGCCAACCTCCAGACAGTGGACACCACAAATCCACTCTTCAAGGGTTTCGATCAGCACTCTCAGGTGTGGATGTCGCATGGTGATACCATAACCGCCATCCCAAGCGATTTCAAGGTTATCGGTAGCACTAAGGATGTTACTAATGCCGCTTTCGCTTCTACCACTCAGCCTGTTTGGGCCGTACAGTTCCACCCAGAGGTGTTCCACAGCCTTCAGGGTACACAGCTGCTTAAGAACTTCGTAGTAGATATCTGTGGCTCTCGTCAGGAGTGGAGTGCAGCATCGTTTGTTGATTCAACCGTAGCCGAGCTCAAGGCTCAGTTAGGTAACGATCGTGTTATTCTTGGTCTTAGTGGTGGTGTCGATTCTTCTGTTGCCGCAGTGCTGCTCAACAAGGCCATTGGCAAGAATCTTACCTGTATCTTCGTAGATCACGGTATGCTCCGCAAGAACGAGTTTACTCAGGTGATGGATGATTACAAGGTTCTGGGCCTCAATGTAATAGGTGTTGATGCAAGCGAGAAGTTCTTCAGCGATTTGGCAGGAGTTACTGATCCTGAGCAGAAGCGTAAAATTATTGGTCGCGACTTTGTAGAGGTGTTCAATGCTGAGGCAAAGAAAATTACCGATGCAAAGTGGTTGGCTCAGGGCACAATCTATCCAGACCGTATCGAGAGTCTCAATATCACAGGTAAGGTTATCAAGAGCCACCACAACGTAGGTGGCCTGCCTAAGGAGATGCACTTGCAGCTTTGTGAGCCACTCAAGTGGTTGTTCAAGGACGAGGTTCGTCGCGTAGGTCGCCAGATGGGTATGCCTGAGCATCTTATCACTCGTCACCCATTCCCTGGTCCTGGTCTCGCCGTACGTATCCTTGGCGATATCACCCGTGAGAAGGTTGAGATTCTGCAGAATGCTGACGATATCTACATTCGTGGACTCCGCGATTATAAGGTTAAACTCTCTGGCGAGGAGGCTCGTAAGGTGCTTGCTGCTGGTGTTCCTGCTCAGATGCAGGATGGCGAGATCGAGGTTTCGCTCTACGATCAGATTTGGCAGGCTGGAGCTATCCTTCTGTCAACTGTTCGTTCAGTAGGTGTTATGGGTGATGAACGTACCTACGAGCATCCCGTAGCTCTGCGTGCCGTAACCAGCACTGATGCTATGACTGCCGACTGGGCTCATCTGCCTTACGAGTTTATGGCTAAGGTAAGTAACGAGATTATTAATAAGGTGCGTGGTGTTAATCGCGTATGTTATGATATCTCTTCAAAGCCACCCGCAACAATCGAGTGGGAATAAAATAAAAAACCTCGCCAATTGGCGAGGCTTTTTTGTTTACTTGTTATTTTTACTTATTCTTCAGTAAATCGCGGATTTCTGCGAGCAGCTCTTCCTGTGTAGGACCCTTTGGAGCCTCAGGTTCTGGAGCAGGCTCTTCCTTCTTGCGGTTCAGTTTGTTGATACCCTTGAGCATCATGAAGATACAGAATGCGATAATCACGAAGTCGAGGATGTTCTGAAGGAATTGTCCGTAGGCAAACACTGATGCACCAGCCTCCTGAGCCTCGGCCAAAGTCTTATACTTTACGTCGTCGCTTAGGTTTATAAACAGGTTTGTAAAGTCGATACCTCCAGTGGCAAGACTGATTACAGGCATCAGCACGTCGCCAACCAGCGATGTTACGATCTTACCAAACGCACCGCCGATGATTACACCGACAGCCATGTCCATCACGTTGCCCTTCATGGCAAACTCTTTGAATTCTTTAATAAATCCCATAAGCTTTAAATTTTAATGTTTAATATTTAATGTTTAATTATGAACTCTGAACTACTCACGAATTGTAATGTGTATTTTGCAATCATTGGTTTTTTGTCGCCGATTTATACACTTTTCACTTTTCGCTTTTCACTTTTCACTTTATTTTTTATTGAATTATGGTGCAAATATAGGAAATATTTTGTATCTTTGCATGCGAAATCAGAAAAAAATTCAATTTTTAAGTAGAAATAGTTAGTAATTATAGGTATAACCCATTTAAATAATTAAGAAAAATGACAAAAGTAGCAATTAACGGTTTTGGCCGTATTGGTCGTCTCGCATTCCGTCAGATGTTCGAGGCTGAAGGTTATGAAGTAGTAGCTATCAACGACTTGACAAGTCCTAAGATGCTCGCTCACCTGTTGAAGTATGATACCGCTCAGGGTGGTTTCTGCGGTAAGATTGGTGAGAACAAGCACACTGTAGAGGCTGGTGAGGATTACATCGTTGTTGATGGTCAGAAGATCACTATCTATGCTATTCCTAACGCTGCTGAGCTGCCTTGGGGTAAGCTGGATGTAGACGTTGTTCTGGAGTGCACAGGTTTCTACACATCTAAGGAGAAGGCTTCTGCTCACCTGACTGCTGGTGCTAAGAAGGTTGTTATCTCAGCTCCTGCTGGTAACGATCTGCCTACTATCGTTTACAATGTAAACCACAAGACTCTGACTCCTGCTGACACTGTTATCAGCGCTGCTTCTTGTACAACAAACTGCCTTGCTCCTATGACAAAGGCTCTGAACGACCTCGCTCCAATCCAGAGCGGTATCATGACAACTGTTCACGCTTACACAGGCGACCAGATGATTCTCGACGGTCCTCAGCGCAAGGGTGATGTTCAGCGCGCTCGTGCTGGTGCTCAGAACATCGTTCCTAACTCAACTGGTGCTGCTAAGGCTATCGGTCTCGTAATTCCTGAGCTCAACGGTAAGCTCATCGGTGCTGCTCAGCGCGTTCCAACTCCAACTGGTTCTACCACTATCCTGCACGCTGTTGTTAAGGGTGAGGTAACTGTTGAGAGCATCAACGCTGCCATGAAGGCTGCTGCTAACGAGAGCTTCGGTTACACTGAGGAGAAGCTCGTTTCAAGCGATATCATCGGTATGAAGTTCGGTTCACTCTTCGACGCTAACCAGACCATGGTAAGCAAGATGGAGGACGGCAACTCACTTGTACAGGTTGTTTCTTGGTACGACAACGAGAACTCTTACACTTCTCAGATGGTTCGTACTATCAAGTACCTCGCAGAGCTCAAATAATATTGCTCAAATATAAAAAAATGCCACTCGATTTTGTCGGGTGGCTTTTTTTTTATATATTTGCACCCGAATATCGCAAATATTGTAATGGGAACATTGATAGATTTTTCAACAATAGTATTCGGCTTCAGCATTTACGCATGGATCACCATGCTCACCATCTTCAGCATTTTTGCGTTCATGGCCCGTACGCGTGTGCCAGCCGAGGTTACTTTTCTTGGTGCGCTTACGGTGCTGTTAGTCACAGGTGTAGTTACCGAGGAAGAGGGAATGTCAGGTTTCGGTAGCGAGCCGGTAGTTATTCATGCCGCTTTCTTTGTGATTATAGCAGGCCTCATGCAGTCGGGTGTACTCTATTGGCTCACCAAGAATGTGCTGGGCGAGCCCGGCAACTATCAGCGGGCCTTAATCCGCCTGATGATTCCCACGGCCGTTCTTAGCGCCTTGCTTAATTCGGTCAATGTGGTGGCCCTGTTCATCGATGCCGTAAAGATTTGGGCTCGCAAGCTTAATATAGCTCCCTCAAAGTTGCTGCTGCCTCTGAGCTATGCAGCCACGCTGGGCGGTATGTGCACCCTGTTGGGCAACTCGTCAAATCTGGTTGTTGCCGGTCTTTATATGCAGCAAACGGGGCAGTCGATGAATCTGTTTGCCCCCCTGTTGCCAGGATTGCTGCTCACCATTGTAGGTATGGCCATGGTCATAGCGCTGCAGCAGTTCATCCCCTCGCGTGAGTCGGGCGAGAACTCGTTCGAAACCACCAGCGACTATACCGTAGAGCTGCTTGTTCCTACCGATAATCCCGCCGTGGGCAGTACCGTAGAGGAGGCTGGACTATATAACGTCAAGGGAGGTTCGCTGGTAGAGATTGTGCGTTTCGACCGCGAAATCATCATGCCAGTACCAAAAGACGAGTGGGTGATGGGTGGCGACCGCCTGATATATGCCGGTCAGATCAACGATATCCTTGAGATTAAGAATACCCACGGCCTTGCCGCCGCCGACCGCCATGTGTGGAGTATCAACGATATCGACACCAAGCGCAAGATGCGTACCGCCTATGTCAACTTCGGTAGTGCGCTCATTGGTCGCTCTATGGCGCAAACCCATTTCGAGCAGAATCATGATGTGGCCCTTATCGCTGTAGCCCGTGCTGGTCATCGTGTCGAAGGCCAGCCCCGTGAGATTATTATTCAGGCAGGTGATACCCTGCTGCTGGAGTGCCCCCCAAAGGGCGATCGCCACTTGGAAGAGGAAACGCGTGGTAAACTCACCTTCTTCGATAGCCATTTCGTGCCCCAGCTGGGCCCCAAAACGGTCACCTCAGCCATCATCCTTGTGCTGATGTTCATCATGTCGTCGTTCCATGTGTTCCCCCTCATGGCCGTTACCATGATGGCTGCAGGACTCATGATGCTGTTTGGCTGTTGCCGCATGACGGGCGTTACCAAATATATCGATTGGGAGTTGCTGCTCATACTTGGAGTCACCGTGGTGTTCTCCGTGGCCATCACCAAGACCGGTATTGCCCACACCATGGCCCATTCTATACTCGATCTGTGTCAGGGCCACCCCTATATCGTTATGGCCGTCATGTGTATCTTCGCATCTATCGTCAGCGAGTTCGTCAGCGATGTAGGTTCCGCCGCTGTGTTCTTCCCTATTATGTATCAGCAGGCCGAGTTGATGGGTTGTAGCCCCATGCCGTTTGTCATGTCGCTCATGCTCAGCGTCACCATCAGCTTCGCATCGCCCATAGGCAGTAGCACCCACATGCTCGTCTACGGTCCAGGTTCGTTCCACTTCAACGACTTTGCCCGCCTTGGCATCTGCATGCACGTAGTGCTTCTTGCCCTCATGCTCGTGCTGGTAAACCTTATCTATCCGCTATATCCATAGAAGAAACTTTCTTCTCACAAAACTTATAAAAGAGTAAAATAATAATCCCCGCCAGACTTAACTGAGCGGGGATTACTTTTAAACTCTTATTAATATTACATCGTAACCTCAACGGTGTGCTTGCCTGCAGAGTAGGGGATTACTGTGCCATCAATCTTGGCGCCATCCAGAGTGATGCTCTTAACACCCTTCTGTGAGCCGTTTGGATGGATGGTTATCTCGTACTCAGCATCGCGGAACTTACGCTGAACAGTGTAGTCGGATGCTGTCTCTGGCAGACATGGGTCGATACGGATACCATCGTAGTCAGGCTTGATACCCAGGATGAACTCTGATACAGTGTACCACATCCATGCTGCAGTACCAGTAAGCCATGAGTTCTTTCCCTCACCTGGCTTGAAAGCGTCCTTACCAGCCACCATCTGGCAGTTTACGTATGGCTCAACCTTGTGCAGAGTCTGATACTTCTCCTCTACGTACGATGGCAGAATCTTAGCGTAGTGGCTCCAGGCATCGTTACCACGACCTGCGATACACTCGCCGATGATGACCCAAGGATTGTTGTGGCAGAAGATACCTGCGTTCTCCTTGTAGCCCTCTGGGTATGAAGAAATCTCACCATACTCATAGATATATTTTGTGAAAGCTGGGTTGTTGAGCACCATACCATGCTCGCACTCGAGGTATTTCTTACAGCTGTCGAGACTCTTGGCTACCATACCTTCCTCGGCGCCGATCTCGGCCATGGTGCACCAGCCCTGACTCTCGATGAATATCTTGGCCTCCTCGCACTCGTTACTACCTATCTTGCGGCCGTAGAAATCGTAGGCACGGAGATACCACTCGCCGTCCCAACCGTGCTTCTTAACAGCCTCGATCATAGCGTCGATAGCCTTCTGCATGCGCTCTGCCTCGGCATCCTTACCAATCTTCTTGCACAGAGCTACGTAGTCTTTTCCTGTTACTACGAAGAGACCTGCAATCATCAAGCTCTCAGCCTTTGTTCCCTCTGATACGTTCTCTGTAGTCTGGAAGCTCTCGTTAGGATCCCATGAGAAGCAGTTCAGGTTCAAGCAGTCGTTCCAGTCGGCACGGCCGATGAGTGGCAACATGTGAGGACCAAGGTTGTTGATGACGTGATCCATCGAAATCTTCAAGTGCTCGAAGAGTGTTACCTCAGAGCCTGGCTGATTGTCGAATGGCACCATCTCGTCGAGGATTGAGAAGTCGCCTGTCTCCTTGATGTAAGCCACAGTTCCGAAGATGAGCCAGCATGGGTCGTCGTTGAATCCACCGCCGATATCATTGTTGCCTCGCTTGGTAAGAGGCTGATACTGGTGATAGCATCCGCCATCGGGGAACTGTGTCGAGGCGATATCGATGATGCGCTGACGGGCGCGTGATGGTATCTGGTGGACAAAGCCCACGAGGTCCTGGTTACTGTCGCGGAAACCCATGCCGCGGCCGATGCCGCTCTCGAAGAACGATGCCGAACGAGAGAAGTTGAAGGTAACCATACACTGATACTGGTTCCAGATGTTCACCATGCGGTCGAGCTTGTCGTTTCCCGTGCGTACATTATATATATTAAGCAGAGCATCCCAATAAGCATTGAGCTCAGCAAATGCCTTATCTACCTTGGCAGTGGTGTCGAGCTCTGCAATGAGTGCGTGAGCCTTATCCTTGTTGATAACCTGAGGAGCTGAGAATTTCTTGTCCTGTTCGTTCTCGATATAGCCGAGGAGGAACACAAAGTCCTTACTCTCACCAGGAGCGAGTGTCACCTCGATATAGTGAGATGCGATTGGGCTCCAGCCGTGAGCATGGCTGTTGCGTGGCTTGCCCTCCATAACAACCTGAGGATCGGCAAACTCGTTGTAGAGTCCAACGAATGTCTCGCGGTCGGTATCAAAGCCCTGAATAGGAGCATTTACGTGATAGAATGCGTAGTGATTGCGACGCTCGCGATACTCTGTCTTGTGATATATGGTGCTTCCCTCAATCTCAACCTCACCTGTTGAGAAGTTACGCTGGAAGTTCTCCATATCGGTAGCTGCATTCCAAAGGCACCACTCCTCGAAGCTGAAGAGCTTAAGAGTCTTGGCCTCCTTAGAATCGTTCTTAAGAGTAAGCTTCTGTACCTCAGCCCATTTCTTCAGTGGAACAAAGAACAGCACGCTGGCCTCTACGCCATTCTTACGACCAGTGATGCGTGTGTAGCTCATGCCGTGGCGGCACTCGTAGAAGTCGAGTGGAGTCTTGCAAGGTTTCCAACCTGGATTCCATACGGTATCGCCGTCTTTGATATAAAAGTATCGACCGCCGTTGTCCATTGGTACATTATTGTAACGATAGCGGGTGATGCGACGGAACTTGGCATCCTTATAGAAAGAATAGCCACCAGCGGTGTTAGAGATTAGTGAGAAGAAATCCTCGTTGCCCAGATAGTTGATCCAAGGCCACGGCGTCTGCGGGTCGGTAATAACGTACTCGCGGTTCTGGTCGTCGAAATGACCGTAACGTTTCTGCTGTTCCATTGTTATGTTATTTTTAAAGATTGTTCTTAATGTTTTTAATTAAAATGTGCCTGCAAAGATAATAAAAAGATTGATACCAAACAAGGCTTATGTTATCAAAAGGTTAAAAAAGAGCATAAAAGCATTACTTTTTGATAATTTTTATTTGATTTCTGAAATTACAACCGCATCTGGCGAGGAGTAATCCTTCAGGTGTAAAATATATCAGAATGGCTGGCTCTTTCTTGAGCTAGCTATTTTTTAAGCATATTAATTAAATATTTATTAATTATTCTTTGGTAGTTTCAAAATATCTTAGTAATTTTGCAGCCCGTTTCGTGAGGAATGGTAAATTGATTTCAGAGATAAAAAGAATTTAGTTTGTTTAAGTATTTAAGTAATTACTAATATATTATTAATTTTTTAAGTTTTCAATGAAAAAACTCAGTATGATGTTGGCTGGGCTATTCCTTAGTGTGGGAATATCGCTGGCACAAACAAAGGTTACTGGTACCGTGGTTAGTTATGAGGATAACGAGCCAATTATCGGAGCTACAATCCAGGTAGTTGGAAATGCAGGCATTGGTACCATTACCGATTATGATGGAAACTTCACCCTCGACGTTCCTGAGGGCATGAAGACTCTGCGTATTACCTATGTAGGCATGGAGCCGCTTGAGGTAGCAGTTAGCACAAAAACGCTGCGCATCCAGTTAAGAAACGATGTGCATACTCTAGACGAAGTAGTGGTTGTGGCTTATGGTACACAGAAGAAGACTTCACTCACCGGTTCTATCCAAGAGGTGAAGAGCGAGGCCATCGAGTTGCGCCCTACATCTTCGGTTGCTTCAGCACTCGAAGGTAGTGTTACAGGTGTACAGGTGAACAGCACCGTTGGCGCACCTGGTGAAGACCCACAGATTCGTATTCGTGGCGTGGGAACCGTCAATGGTTCTTCGTCACCACTCTATATTCTTGATGGCGTGCCTTATAGCGGTAGCATCAGCGACCTGAACCCACAGGACATCGAGTCGATGTCGGTACTGAAGGACGCTGCTTCGGCTGCTCTGTATGGTAACCGCGCCTCTAACGGTGTCATCCTGATTACCACCAAGAAGGGTAAGCAGGGCAAGATGAACATCACCTTCGATGTGAAGCAGGGTACCTACTCACGCGGTATTGCCGAGTACGACCGTCTGGGCGCCCGCGAGTGGATGGAGGCTCAGTGGCTCAACATGAAGAACAACCGCATGGCTGCCGGCGACGATGCTGCCACAGCTGGCGCATACGCCTCGAAGCACCTGATTGCCGACCGACTTCAGCTGAACATCTTCGACAAGGCCGACGAGGCTCTCTTTACTGCCGACGGCAAGCTGGTGAGCGACGCCCGCATAAAGGGTACCTATGGCGAGGACCTCGACTGGTATAAGCAGGCCATTGGTCATGGCTATCGTCAGGAGTACAACTTCAACGCCAACGGCGCTACCGAGAAGTCTGACTATCTGGTTTCATTAGGCTATCTCGACGAGCAGGGCTACCTGAAGACCTCTGGTTTCGACCGTCTGTCGGCTCGTCTCTCGGGTAACATCCAGCCAGCCGAATGGCTCAAGGTGGGTGTTAGTCTGAACGCTACTCACCAGAACTTCAATGCCGGCTATGGTACTGGTAACGCCAATACCAACCCATTCAATTTCTGTCGCAAGATTTCGCCTATCTATCCTGTTCATGCCCACGACCTGGCTACAGGTGATTACTATCGCGACGGTATGGGCAACCTGATGTACGATGGCGGTTCATATATCGATCCCGATGGTCAGGTGGTTCACACCCGCAATCAGTATCCCGATCGTCACATCATCTGGGAGAACCAGTTGAATACCGATAAGATTATCCGCAATACCGTTAACAGTATTGCCTACGCAAATATCATTCTGCCTTACAACTTCACACTCTCGCTGAAGGGTAGTCTGAACCTGAGCAACGACTCAGAGAACAAGTACTACTCGGCTGTGATTGGTGACGGTAAGGCCAACAACGGCCGTTTGCGTCGTACCGATGTTCGCCAGAAGAACTACACCTTCCAGCAGCAGCTGCATTGGCGCCAGGAGTTTGGCGTGCATTCTGTCGACGCTCTGCTGGGTCATGAGAGCTACAAACTCACCCGCAACTACATGGCTTCGGGTAAGGATTCAGAGATTGTGCCCAATCTCACCAATCTGCTTAACTTCACTCAGTTTGCTCAGCTCTACGACTACAACGACAACTACGCCCTCGAGTCATACCTGGGTCGTGTGCGCTATGGTTACGACAGTCGTTACAACATCGAGTTCTCGTTCCGTCGCGATGGTTCGTCGCGCTTTGCCAAGAATGCCCGTTGGGGTAACTTCTGGAGCACCGGTGCCAGCTGGGTCATCTCTAACGAGAAGTTTATGAAGCAGTATGACTGGGTGAACTACCTGAAGTTGCGTGCCGACTACGGTGAGGTAGGTAACGACTCGGGTTCTGGTCTCTATGGCTATATGGCCCTCTATCAGCAGGATGTTCATGCCGGCAAGGGTGCTTACTATATCTCTCAGCTGCCTAACGAGGATCTGAAGTGGGAGACAGGTCAGTCATGGGGTGTTGCCATCGAGGGTCGCCTCTTCAACAAGCTCAACTTCAATGTCGAGTACTTCGACCGCCGCAACAAGGACCTTATCTTCAACGTCTACAACCCACTCTCTGCGGGTGCTACTGATACCACCACACCTCAGTCGGTAACCACCATGAATCTGGGTACCATCTCAAACCACGGTGTCGAGATTTCAGGCGATATGGACGTTTACAAGTCGAAGAACTGGAGCGTGAACGTAGGTGCCAGCATCACCTTCGAGAAGAACAAGGTGGTGAAGCTGCCCGAGCAGAACCGCGATGGTATCATCGATGGTACCAAGAAGATTGTTGAGGGTATGGACCGCTATCAGTTCTATACCTACACCTGGGAGGGCGTGAACACCAAGAACGGACTCTCGCTCTATAAGTTCAACGACGATGAGTACTTCTTTACCGATGGCGGCACTACCTATGGTAACCCTGACGGCACAGAGATTACTGGTTCGCAGAAGAACGCTGTGGTTGTGATTGATGGCACACCTTACAGCTATCTCACCACCTATGGCAAGCGCGAGTTCCACGGTTCGGCCATGCCTACCGCCTATGGTAGCTTCAACTTCAGCGTGAGCTACAAGGCCTTCTCGCTCTACACCCTGTTCACTTATCAGTTGGGTGGTAAGGTGATGGACAGCAACTATCAGCTGCTGATGAACTCACAGAGCACCCCAACCGCCCTGCACAAGGACGTACTGAAGGGTTGGACCGCCGAGCAGGCTACTGCTACCGATGCTATCGACCGCAACGGTGTGCCCAAGCTGAGTGACGCTCCTGTCATCGTGAGCGGTCTTGAGGCCGACCTTAACGCTACCTCTTCACGTTGGCTCACCAGCGCCAGCTATCTCATCCTGAAGAACATCAACCTGAGCTACCAGCTGCCAAAGGAACTGGTGCGCAAGGCGGGTATCGAGAACGTGATGCTCACACTGACCTGCGAGAACCTCTTCACGCTGACATCGCGCAAGGGTATGAACCCACAGCAGAACTTTGCTGGCACCCAGAGTGCTACCTTCGTCACACCACGCATCTTCTCTGCAGGAGTGAACATTAAGTTTTAAAGGTGAAAAGGTGAAAAAGTGAAAAGTAAAAAAGTAAAATTTATGAAAAAGTATATATATATAGGTATCGCAACGCTGGCACTCAGCGCTTGTAGCAAGGATTTCCTGGATACAGCTCCTGAGTCGGAGATGGGTACTCCCACCGTGCTCAGCAACACCCAGAATGCCGAGATGGCACTCAATGGTATCTGCAAGGCCATGACTACTCAGTATATGAGCAAGCAGGGCTGTAATGGCGAGGGCACCATCCTGAACTGGTATGGCACCTTTACTGGTAACGATGCTCAGAAGAGCAATAACTCTGGTTGGCAGGGTGTGTGGAACTCAACCTACCACCTGCGTCCAACTTCCGATTATACCGTTTATCCTTGGTTCTATTATTACAAGTTGGTGAGCAATGCCAATGCCATCATCAACAATATCGATGCAGCCGAGGGTGAGGAGAACGATAAGAAGTTTATCAAGGCTCAGGCCCTTACTTTCCGTGCTTACTCGTTCTTCCGCCTGGCACAGCTCTACACCAACCGTTGGAGCGACCATCAGGGTAACACCGATGGTATCGTGCTGCGTGTTGACGAGAGTCTGGGCGAGCAGGCACTTGCCACTCAGGCCGAGACCTATCAGCAGATTTACAACGACCTCGACGAGGCCATCGCCCTCTATCAGCAGAGCGATCGCAAGCGCGAGGAGTTCTTCCAGCCCGGTCTCGATGTGGCCTATGCCGTTTATGCCAAGGCAGCCCTCAACCGCGAGGATTGGCAGAATGCTGCCAAGTATGCAGCTCTGGCTCGCGAGGGCCACAAGCTGATGACGGTTGAGCAGTATCAGGACGGTTTCCACACGCCTAACAACGAGTGGATATGGGGTGTGTATGAAGACGAACAGCAGAACATCTCTTACTATAGCTTCTTTGCTTACATCGGTGCCAACTCAAGTTCCAGCAACTGCCGCACTTATCCTGTAGCCATCAGCAAGGAGCTCATCGATCAGATTCCTGCCAGCGACGTGCGCCGCTCGCTCTATCTGGTACCAACCGAAGAGGAGTATGCCGAGTGTAATGCAGCCGGTCGTAGCACTGGTTTGCTCTACAACCGCGCCAAGGTTGAGTACAAGGATCGCTTGTATTTCGACCAGAGCGGCAAGCTTACCTCGCTCGTCTATGCTTATATGCAGACTAAGTTTCTGGTAGGTTTCTATCCCGGTGGTGGCTCGTTCCCCATTATCCGTGCCGCTGAGATGCTGTATACCGAGGCTGAGGCCGACATGCACCTGAACAAGGAGGCTGAGGCACAGCAGCTGCTGTTTGAGGCTGTTAGTCAGTACGACGAGGCTTACACCAAGAGCACCAAGACCGGCGACGACTTGATGACCGAGATTAAGCTCTATCGCCGTTTCGACCTCTTTGCCGAGGGTAACGACTGGTTCGACTACAAGCGTTGGGGTCAGCCCATCGTTCGTAAGAACCGCACACAGGGTGGTAGCTTTATGGAGGGTGTGTTCGATATCACCATCCTTCCTGAAGAGACTAACGCCTGGACTTGGGTCATCCCTCAGAAGGAGACTGACTACAACCAGCTTGTTGATTAATAGCCATGGAAACTACATAAGCGGTGGTCCAGGCGGCTTGGAAATTAAATCCGCCTGTGATGCCATCGATGTCGAGCACTTCTCCAGCAAAATAAAGCTGGGGGAGTGTTTTTGCTTCCAGGGTGTTGGGGTTTATGCCTGAAAGGTCGATGCCGCCACACGTCACAAACTCATCCTTGAAAGCCGCCCTACCGGCTATCTGGTATTGGTCGTTGCAGAGGGCGTTGGTAAGGCGGTTCAGTTCTTTTTGGTTCAGGTTCTGCCAACGGTTCTGGGCGCGCTCGCCAAGGGTTTTGGTTACCAGGTAATCCCACAAACGGCTGGGCAATCCAAAGGGCCTGATGGTGGCTATCTGTTTCTGCGGATGGCGTATTATTATCTCATGCAGTTCCTGCTGTATCTCAGGCTCCTTCAGCGATGTCCAGTTCACAGCCAGTGGCATCTGGTATTTGTGCTCATGCAGCTCGCGCGCAGCATGGCTGCTCAGTTTCAGTATCGCAGGTCCGCTCATTCCCCAGTGGGTAATCAGCAGCGGTCCGCAGCTTTTAAACTTTGTGCCAGGTATCGATGCCGTTGCATACTCAACCACTGTTCCCATCAGCGCCCTCAGCGCTTCGTCCTCAATGCTGAATGTAAACAGCGATGGCACAGCCTCGATAGTTGGAACTCCCGCCATCGATGCCGTGCCACCACCTGTGGTTATAACCTTAAAATCGTAGTCTTTCAGCTGTTCCAGACTCTCTATCTTGCATTGCGTGCGTATCTCTATTCCGTGGCGTTTTGCCTCGGCCAGGAACATGTTTATTATGGTGTGCGAGTCTTGCGACATGGGGAACACGCAGTTGTCGTCCTGCGTTGTAAGCCTCACGCCGTGAGCTTCAAACCACTCGTACGCGTCGCGATAGTCAAAGGTCTTGAATAGCCTTTTCAGCAGTCGGTGGCCTCGTGGGTACACCTGTTGCAGATCCGTCACTGCCTCAAACGAGTTTGTGCAGTTACATCTTCCGCCACCCGATACCTCAACCTTAGCAAGCACCTTCTTCGATTTCTCGAATATCGTCACCTGCATGTCAGGGCACATCTCCTTCAGGTTTATCGCCGCAAAGAATCCAGCCGTCCCTCCACCAACAATTGCTGTTTTCATCTCTCGATGAGTATGCGGGCATCTACGGCCACTACGTCATTTTCGTCGGCCAGCAGCGGGTTGATATCCATTTCCTTTATCTCCGTGGCAAAGCGCAGCAAGGTAGAGAGGCGCACTATTATCTCAGCAAACTTCTGCTCGTTTATACCCTTCTGTCCGCGTGTACCTTTCAGTATCTTGTAGCCACGCAGCGAGTGTATCATCGAGTAAGCCTCGCCATAGCTCAGCGGAGCCAGACCGCTCGACACATCCTTCAGCACCTCCACAAAAATTCCGCCCAGTCCGCAGAGTATTACGTGTCCAAAACGAGTCTCGTATTTCGCTCCAATAAACAGTTCAGTGCCCTTCATCATCTTCTGCACCATCACCCCTGTGGCATCCTTTATCTTCATCATGCGGTCAAACTCCAGTGCCAGGTGTTCAGGTGTGCGTATGTTCAGTGTCACTCCACCCACGTCGCTCTTGTGTATGGGTCCCACCACCTTTGCTACTACTGGGAATCCCACCTGCTCTGCAAAGGCCGTAAGCTCCTCTTTCGATGTCGATACCATCTCAGGAACCAGTGGTATGCCTGCGCACGATAGTATCTCGCGAACTATCTGTGGCGATACGTAGCCATTCTCATACACACCGCTTATTATCTTGTGCAGTCGTGGCAGGTCTATGCCGTATAACTGTATCTCAGGTGGTGCAGGCTGTGGTGTACGCATTATCTGACTCAAGGCTGTGGCCAGCGTCACCTCATCGCTGAAGTTCACGTGCCCCTTGCTCAAGAACTCCGCCACCTCAGGGCCTGCAGTATGCAGACTTGGCAGCACAGGGAATATAGGCTTCTTGCACTCGCGTATCTTCTTATCCAGCACGTCGTACGCCTCGTACAGCTGCGTCAGTCCAGGCGTTCCGTAGATAACGGCTATGGCGTCGATGTTGTCGAACTTGTTCTCGCAGTAGTCAATCACTGTGCCAAGCTGCTCGGCCGTACCAGTAGCAAGAAAATCTATTGGGTTGGCCACCGATGAGCCAGGGAACAGCTTTGCCTTCAGTTCCTCAGCCTCAGGCCCTTCTATCTTGGGCACGTTCAGTCCACCTTTCGACAGCGCATCTGTAAGCATCACTCCAGGCCCGCCAGCGTGCGTGACAATCGCAAAGTTCTTACCTTTCAGCTCGGGCAGGGTGAAAATGCACCCCACGGTGGTAAGCTCCTCGCGCGAGAAACAGCGTACGATGCCCGCCTTGCGGAACAGAGCCTCTACAGCCGAGTCGCTCGATGCGATGGCACCCGTGTGGCTCGATGCTGCGCGACTTCCGCTCTCGCTCGATCCTGCCTTGATGGCTGCTATGCGGCATCCCTTGCGTATCAGGTTACTTGCGTGATACAGCAGCTTGTCGGGGTTGCCGATGTTCTCGATATACAGCAGTTTCACCTTCGAGTCGGTCTGGGCGTCAAAGTGCTCGTCCATATACTGCAGCACGTCCTCAATGCCTATCTGCTTACCGTTTCCTATGCTCCACACGCTGTTAAACTGCAAGCCTTTTATCACGGCACTCTCAAGTATGAACACTGCCGTTGCACCCGATCCAGACACAAAGTCAACGCCCTGTGGGTTCAGGTTTGGTATTGGCAGAGTAAACACACTGTGGTGATTGCGGTTCAGCAGTCCTATGCAGTTAGGTCCTATCAGTGCTGCGCCGTATTTCTTGCAAGTGTCAAGTATTCGTTGCTCCAGTTCTGCACCCGCCTTTGTCTCCTCGCCGAATCCGGCCGAGATAATCACAAAGGCCTTTGTGCCCTTCTCGGCGCAGAGATAGTCCACATAGTCAGGACAGAACTTCGCTGCCACTACCAGCACCGCTAATTCCGTTGGTGGAATATCCTTCACATCATGGAACGCTTTTATTCCCTGCACTTCGTCCTCTTTGGGGTTTACGATGTGCAGGTCGCCACCGAAACCACCATTCTTAATATTACGCACGATAGAGCCTCCGGGCTTATGCACGTTGTTAGAGCCGCCGATCACGACGATGCTCTTCGGATTCAATAATTGTTGGTTAATCATAGTTGCCCGCCTCCGCCGCACTCTGGGTTGCTTTTGAGCGATTGTTCGTTGGTGTTGAGCCAGTTGCCCCAGCCCGTCAGCTTGTGGAAGTCGCACTTCTCGTAGCCCTCGTTGAAGTTGTTCAGTGGAACAGGGTCCATTACCGCCTTATAGTCGGCTGTGTAGTATCCACGGTGCATCAGACATACGCTCAGCGTGTAGTGCTCCAGATGCTGCACGCTGTTGTTCACGTCGCGATAGTGAACAAATGCCTCCTTGAAGGCTTTGTCCATCGCGGCTGAAATGTCCTTCAGCTGGGCATCGTCGGTCTCCTTGGCCAGCAGCTGGGCATAGTTGGCTATGTCGAAGAAAGGATATACCCATTGTGGTAACGCCGTTTCGCCATCGTTGATAGCAAAGTAGCGGTACACGCTCTTTGAGGCACGGTCGATGGCCTCCTTTTGCGTAGGATAGAGCGCCAGGATGCGGTCGCACAGTTGCTTCGAGGCATCGATGATGGGCTGGAACTTATCAGTGCGAATCATCTTGTAGTCGCCGTTAGGGAATTTTCCTGGTTTCTCATTCAGATAACCATCCTGCCAGTCTGGTGTAGAGCGTTCGAACATCAGTCCGCCAGCCTTCTCGGGGTCGCCTGTTTCTATCAGTCCGCGCACAAACTCCGTCATCAGTAAGCCGTCGCTGTTCAGTATGTGGCCCGATGCAATGATGTAATCGGCCAGTGAGCGTGCCTGCGTGAGCGACTCGATATTACCCATGAAGCAGTTGTGGAACATCAGCGTGTTGAAGTGGTCGATGCCCGCAGCCTTCATGGCATCGTACATCTCGTACATATCCATCCATTCGTCATTTACCCATTCGTCGGTCATCACGCCGCGTGTCAGGGCTTTCACTTCATACTTTCCGGGCACGTCGTTCATGGGGTCGAAACCCGAGCCGTGGCCCCAGATGGCCAGAACATAGTCCTTGGCGGGGCATTGCAGACTGCTGAACTCCAGGAACATGCGCATGGTGTTAGGGTCGCATATCTTCAGCTGTTTGGCTTGCTCGCCCATGCCGATGGCCTGCAAGCCATTTTCTTTGATTTTGTCGAGGTCGGTCTTGTCGTTCAGATCAAACCACACGATGTCGCCTGGCTCGGCATATTTGCCACTAAACGGTTTGCCTTCTTCGGGCAGATGCTTACCATATTTATACATGCATACCACGCGCACGTTGGTTGAGTCGGTCAGATACTGCTGTATTCTCTCCCAGAATCCGTACTCGATGATTTCGTCCATCCAACCGCCTGCGTTGCCATATACAAATACGGTGTACTTGGCGGGCTGAGGCACATCGAACACTTTTTCGGCCTTGCTCCATTTGTCGAACTTAGCGGCCATGTCGGCGGGTGTTGGCTTGAAGTACAAATACGTCTCGTCGGCGGCTTCGTCGCCTAATCGCAGTTCATTGCCTACCAGCTTCCACTTGGTGTCCTTGGCGCCTCTTTTGGTTGATGTCATCACCAGCGTACCGTCGTCGGCTGCTTTGTAGGTAAAGTCTATCTTCTCGCATCCTACTACTTTGTCCTGTAGTGTGTAGTAAATGCGGGTAAACCCTGTTCCGTCATCGTTAAACACGGTGTTCCGCCACGTGTCGCCATAGTTCCACTTGGCATAGGTCTTGCCCGAAACGTTCGAGCACCAGTTGCCCACAATCGAGCCTTCATCAACAGTTGCCGGGTCGTCGGCATTGTCGCTTGTACATGCAGTCATCACTGCCATCATCATCGCGCAGCCCAGTATCGCTGCCAGTCTCATGAAAGTTTTTTTCGTCATCATGTTAATATATTAAAGCTTGTTTTGGTTGCAAATATAACCATTTTTTTCAATATAACCCCCATTTTGCACGAAAAAATATTGCTCAATAAAAAAAGCCACCCGAGGGTGACTATTTTACTTGCTACACGCCCATGCAACTTGTTGCTCCGAGGGCTGTAACAATCGCTGTTGCAATTGATGCAATCATCTGTACGATGAACTTGAATGTTTCCTTTTTAGTCATGATAGTTTAATTTTTGGTTAATAACTTGGAGGGGTAGGGGTGCTACCCCTCCGTTAGTTTAATCGCCTTCTCCAGGTACGTCGCCTGATGGTTGGGTGTTTCCGCCACCGCCATTGCCGTTTCCACCGCCATTTGTAGGCTGGTCGTTCTCTGGGTCTTCCACCTCGCCAGAGGTTGAGGTTACTCGCTTCACCTCCTTGCCATCGCGGTCGTAGCAGGTAATCTGGATGGCCGTTCCTGCCAACTCATCCTTCAGCTCTACCGCTGGGGTGAAGATGATTCGACGACTGGTAATGAGGCCTGCCTTAACCTCGTCCACCTTCTCAACGCTCTTTGCGCGCAGTCCGAATCGCATGGTGCCCAGACCAGGCAGAGCTACGGAGTGACCTTCGGTGGCCCACGCCTTGATAACCTCGCCGGCTGCATCCCAGCATGCCTGCATAATTCCCTTACTAACTCCGCTGCGCAGAGCAGCCTCCTTAATCACCTTGTCCTGCGAGAGTGAGGTGTACAACTCCGGCATCATAATGTAGCGATACTTGCCAGCATAGGTGCCAATCTTCTGCAACTTCTCTTGTGCTTTAACTTTTAGTGCCATAATTTTAAATGTTTAGTTTTTGTGTTGGTTGTTACTTGATTTTGACGTTACAAAGGTACAAATTTTAAGCGAGATACGCAAGAATCGAGTGTTAACGAATTGTTAATACCCGAGCGCGTTTTTGCGCCCACACTTGGAAAAATTTTCGCCCACGTGTGAGAGATACTTTTTGCGTATTTTCGAATCAAGTTTGTATCAAATATCAGATATCAGTTTTATTCTATCTACCTCTTTTAGAGCTTCTTGAAGTTTAGATTTATATATTATTATAATAATATATAAATCTATATAAAATTTAGTATCTAACTCCTCATACGCATACCCCCTTCAAAATAAAAACTGATATCTGATATCTGATATTAATTGTACTCTTTTACCCAACCTTATGCTATATTTTTGCCGATAAATGCTGTGATTACAAAAATAATTATTATCTTTGCACTCAGTTATGAATAACTGAATATGGTAGACGACGTTCATAAATTGTCTGAAGAAGACACCAAGTTGCGATACATTACTCCGGCAATCCTGAATAAGGGCTGGTCGGTGAATGATATAACGATGGAAACTAAGGTTAGGCTTACTGATGGTAAGATAAACCTTAGAGGTAACTTGGTGGCTCGTGGTAAGGCTAAGTTTGCCGACTATATGCTTTACTACAATCGTGCCACTCCCATTGCCATTGTTGAGGCTAAGGATGCCAATCACTCTGTGAGTCATGGCATGCAGCAGGCTAAGGAGTATGCTGAGATGATGGACGTTCCGTTCGCATTTACGAAAAGCGCACCGCCCTCGATGCCAAGATAGACCAGACACTCACTGAAATCCAGCAGATGTTGGGAATAGAAATTTATTAATGAATACGATTATGAACGATATAGAGAAGGATAATCAAATTGTCGCGACAGCGTCGACACAATCTCTGATACAGGATTTACGTCAGATTATTGAGCAGGCACGTGGTCGTGTAGCGGCTACTGCCAATTACGAACTTACCATGATGTATTGGCATATTGGCGAGCGCATCAACCGCGAAGTGCTTGATAATAAGCGTGCAGAATACGGAAAACAAATTGTCGCATCAGTGTCACGACAATTGCAGGAGGAATATGGAAAAAAAGGATTTGAAGAGAGAACCATCCGTAGAATGATGCAATTTGCCCAAGTGTTTCCTGATATCAAAATTGTGTCACCACTGGTGTCAAAATTGTCATGGACTCATTTTCTGACAGTTATGCCATTGAAGGATGAACTGCAACGTGAATTCTACCTTACCTTAGCTGCATCTGAGAGGTGGAGTAAGAGAACCTTGCAAAATAAAATCGATGGAATGCTCTTTGAGCGTACGGCGATTAGCGGCAAGCCCGATGAATTCATCAAGAAAGAACTATCCACATTGCGCGATGATAACGTGATGTCGCCCGACTTGGTATTTAAGAGCCCGTATTTCTTGGAGTTTACAGGTCTGAAAGGTATGTACAGCGAAAAGAATCTTGAAGACAGTTTAATTGCCCACCTTGAGCAATTCATCATTGAGTTGGGTAATGGATTCAGTTTTGTGGCACGTCAAAAACGAATGATCATTGACGGGCAAGACTTTTATCTTGATTTGCTGTTCTATCACCGCCGTCTGCATCGATTGATTGCGATTGACCTCAAGTTGGGCAGGTTCAAAGCGCAATATAAGGGGCAGATGGAACTTTATCTACGCTGGCTTGAGAAAAATGAGATGGAACCAGGCGAAGAAACACCGTTGGGTCTATTGCTATGCACAGAGGGCAACGATGAACAAATCGAACTGCTGCAACTCGACAAGGCAGGCATTAAAGTGGCTCAATATCTTACAGAGCTACCTCCACGCCATGTGCTGATGCAACAGATTCATAAATCTATTGAGGCTGCTAAAGCCCGTTTTGCAAACATTTTAGATAAAGACGAGGACGAGGCATGAACGCACAACAGTTTGCTGGCGTAAACCAGTATGCATACATCTGGAACTATAATGCTCATGTGGAGCATCAGCATAATTACTATGGTGGCAAGCCCGAAAAGGAACGTGCTGAGGAACCGACCGCCCAGCTAATCCGACACGCTGAGGCTTGAGTGCAAGTGCTGGTTTATACTTAATGAGTGTCTGCCGCCGATGCAGGAGTGGACATCAGCGAAATATCCGTATCCTGTAGATGACGACAGGCGAAAACGAATACAAAAACTGGTAATAGAAATCTATCAAAGACTGAAGAAATCATAATCTTCAGTCTTTTTTTTATCCCATTCCTTCGTGCGCTTCGTGCGAAGTGTGGCTTATTCTTCGTGTGCTTCGTGCGGGCTCGGGATAAGCCGATTTTTTCCTTCAATACGTGTGTTTTTAGTCATAATTTTGCAGTGCGTTCTTTGACATGCTGCTACCAAAATCACCTCCCGAACGGCGGGAGGCGACACATTATTTATAAACTAAATTATTAACACTTTAAAAATACATTATTTATTATGATTACAACAACAGTTATTTCAACAACAACAAGTTTATCAACCCGTAAGGCTGCTCAGCGCGGCCAACAGGAGGAGCTGCGAATGACTTCGCTTGACATTGTGGAGCTCTGCGGGAAACAACACAAACACGTGATGCGCGACATAAGAAATATGGAGCCTGCGTGGGAAAAAGTTAATGGGTCCAAATTTGGACTCATTGAGTATACGGATTTGCGCGGACGCTTAAAACCGTGCTACTCACTCACCAAAACCGAATGCCTCTACATCGCCACCAAGTATGACGATGAGATGCGCGCCAAGCTGGTGCTGCGATGGGAGGAGCTGGAGCGCGAGAGACTTGGCGACAGACAGCAGTTGGCGCTGCCAAGTCCGCAGAAGATTCTGGCGATGGCCGACAATATAGTTGGTGAGGGGTTGCGAATACTGAACGAGGCGGCCGAGGACACGCTGACCGCTACACAGGTGGCCAAGACGTTCAACATGACAACACTCGACTTCAATGCCGTGCTGCGCGACATGGGCATACAATATCGTCGCAACGGTCGCTGGAACCTGAGCGACGATCTGCAAGGCCGAGGCTACACTGCCGAACGTACCCACGTGAGCTACTCGCTGAAAGGTGAGAAGAAGATACACCACTACATGACGTGGACGCTTGAAGGCCTGCGATTCTTGAATGCAAAACTTGGTTACCCAAATTTCTAGATTAAACATTAAAAACATTATGAATACAATGATTTTGAGAGTTAAGAAGTGCGGGGCGATGAATACCGTGCAGAGTGAGAAAAGTGAAAACGGTGTGCTGAACAAGCGCACGTTAGTGTTACAAGAACTTGGAGGTAAGTACGAAGACAGCTATGTGGTTACAGCACTTGGCAATCTGGCCACCATCGAGTGGGCCGAGGG